>ENA-ORXI01000385-ORXI01000385.1-sediment-metagenome-genome-assembly--contig:-NODE-385-length-36648-cov-26.126111_pt1 | contig 36648 bp, 22 predicted proteins | sample MGYA00237861_ERZ511468 | MGnify/ENA primary metagenome ERZ511468 (study PRJEB26299, sample SAMN06266213) | sediment metagenome | isolation source: Hudson Canyon methane seep mesocosm | place... | reverse complement strand
GCTAAAGCTTGACCACTTAAAGCGATTAAAGCAACACCTGCTAATACACCTAATGTTTTTTTCATTTTTTATCTCTCATTGTGATTAAAAGAAACTAACGCCTATCAATATCTGTTAGAAATTAGTCTATTCGAATAGTAAACCTGTAAAGGTTATTCTATTTTTAATAAAAGTTCAATAAATTTTTCTGTAAGAGCTAATGCTTAGGAGCGAGAACTTAATAATATCCGGTCCCAATACAACAATTAACTTGTTTTCTATTATCAGCATTAAGGCTGAATATTAACTGAATTACTGTAATTGTTCAAAAATTTTGTCTAAGCCTTCTTTGCCAAAGAGGGGGCTCAGTTACGCCATTTTTGCATAAAGCCATTGGTGGCAATGCTATAAAACTTTTTGTCATTAGCTGTAAATTTTAAAGACAAAATTGTTGCAGCAGTTGGGCGCCAGTTGGCTTCTTTTTTGGGGCGCCAGAATTTCAGCATTTTACCTGTATTGACTTTCCATAATTCAATTCTTTGGGTGGTATGCCCAATTAATAAAAATTTATTGTTGTTGGAAAATTCAGCAGAAGATAGCGTTATTAATTTGGGGCCTATTTCTTTATGCAGTTTACCATTAGATGTTTTCCAAAGGCGAGTTTGACTTAAAGAGGCATTGGTTAGCACATATTTATCATCATGGCTTAAGGCAACAGTGGATAGTCTGTTGTTATGTTGCCAAGTGTGTTTTATTTCTCCATTGGAGAGATCCCATAATTTAGCCGTTTCATCGAGAGAACCGGTTAAAGCATACTGGCCACTGTCTGATAAGTCTGTCGCGATGACCCTGTCATTATGCTCAAAAGCATATAAAGTCTTTCCGTATTGAAGCGCCAGGTAGATTGCCTTATCATCTAAACCGACTAGTGCAAACTGTCCATCAGCAGAAATACTGACAGTATTAATATGAGGTAAGCCCCAAACCGATAGTAAAGTGCCATCAGAGATTCTCCACCAGGCAATAGAATCCTTTTCTGCGGTAATGGCATACTCTTCTGAGGGAGATATATCTGTCGCAATGATGCCATTATTTTCATCGGTATGTCTCCATTTATGAATAAGAGATGGCTTGCCTTTTATATCCCACAACTCTCCCGCACCATCTATTGTTCCCAATAAGGCGAATTTTTCTGAAAGAGTGGCAGAAAATACTCCGTTTAATGCCAGAGAAATGGTTTTTTCTGGCTTTGGAGTGCGATCGCATGCCACTAAAAACGCGATAGAAATAATTATTAATAGGTATTTTAGCTTAGGTATCATTTGAGCCCTCAAGAGGGAGTGGTGTAAACCATTTTAATTGTTCGTGCAGACTAACAACTGTACCAACAATAATCAAAGTGGGGGCTTTTATATTATTACGATCCACTGTATCAGGGAGTGACTCCAGTGTGCCTGTAATAACACGTTGATTGGGCGTTGTGCCTTGTTGAATAATGGCAATCGGGTGGCTTGTTGAGCAGCCATGATCTATTAATGACTGACAAATATGTTTTAAGCCGGATAAGCCCATATAAAATACAATGGTCTGATTGGGTGCAGAGAGTTGTTGCCAGTTTAAATCAATTGAGCCGTCTTTAAGGTGTCCAGTAACAAAAGTACAGGATTGGGCATGGTCCCTATGGGTTAGCGGGATACCTGCGTAACTAGCACAGCCAGAGGCGGCGGTAATGCCTGGAACAACTTGGAAACTAATGCCTTGTTGAACCAGTGTTTCAATTTCTTCACCACCTCGTCCAAAGATAAAAGGATCGCCACCCTTTAAGCGAACAACACGTTTTCCTTGTTTTGCTAAAGTGGCTAATAACTCATTAATAGAGTCTTGTGGGAGGTGGTGGTTTTTTCGTTGTTTACCCACATAAATTTTTTCAGAGTCACGTCTGGTTAAGTCAAGCACCTGACTTGATACCAAACGGTCATAGACAACAACATCGGCTTGTTGCATCAGCCTTAATGCCCTAAATGTCAGTAAATCAGGATCACCAGGGCCAGCACCAACCAGGTACACCTCACCTATACTTGGTGTTGACTCTTGTGTGCCGATGAGTGTATTGAGCATTTGTTCCGCTTCTGAATGTTGCCCCGCAAACACTCGCTCAGCAATGTCACCTTGTAAAACATTTTCCCAGAAAATACGTCTTTGATTGGGTTGAGAAATATGTTGTTTGACTTTCTGCCGGTATTTCTCAGCTAATTGTGCCAGTTGACCATATGCGGAAGGAATCATGCTTTCAAGCTTGGCTCTGAGTAAGCGAGCTAAAACAGGGGAAGCGCCACCTGAAGAAACGGCTGCAATAATAGGTGAGCGATCAATAATGGCAGGAAATATAAAGCTGCAAAGTGCAGGGTTATCAACTACATTAACTGGAATATTAAACTGGTTCGCTGTATCAGCGACTAACTGATTAGTTTCTGAATGGTTAGTGGCAGAAACAATGAGACGAAAATTTTCAGCATCGCTAGGTTCAAAGTGTTTTTGTTTGATAATTAGTGAATGGGACACTTGCATGTCCGTTACTGATGGACTGATTTCTTTGGCTATAACCGTAATAATGGCACCGGCCCTTGCAAGTAACTCAATTTTTCGGGCTGCGATAGTACCAGCACCAATAACAAGGCAGTTTTGATTCTTAAGTTTTAAAAAGAGTGGGAAATAATCCATTGTGTCGTCAGTCATACTCGAAATCTATAGAGAGTGTTATTATATGCCACTCCGTAGATGATTGAGTAAACTTAAATAGTATGATTGTGTGTGATTTAGAAGTTGATGCGAGTGGCTTAAATTGTCCATTACCTTTATTGCGTTTAAAAAAGGGTTTAATGGAGATAGACTCAGGGAATATCATAAAAATTATTGCGACAGACCCTGCTGCTCATTTGGATATTGGTGTTTATACCGAACAGACAGGACACACGATTCTTGAGTTTTTAAAAGAGGGTGGAAAGCAGATTTTTTTCATTGAAAAAAAGTAACGCGGCTATTAACCTACCACAGCTTGCTTCCACTTAGCCTCTCAAGACACGGCGTAAATATATCCTTGGTGCTTGGGCGACAGCATCCCTGCTATCAACAGTCTTGAGAAACAAAGTAGAAACAACTTGTAAGCTGTGGTTTATTAATAAGCCTGAAAAGTCATTCTAAGCCAGTTTAAAGCGCTGAATCATTTCAGAGAGATTGCGGGATTGAGTGGATAAAGATTCTGCTGCATTGCCGGCAGAATAGCTCCCAGATAATACATTTTCAGCCCCGTCGCTAATTTGTACAATATTTTTATTAATCTCTTCACTGACAGCACCTTGTTGTTCAACTGCTGAGGCTATTTGTGCATTAATATCGGTTAAACCATTTACTTGATCGGCAATTGAGCTTAAGGAGTCAATTGCTTTAGAAACTAAGCCTTCACTGTCATTGGCAGACTGTTCACTGTGATCCATTACGGAAACGGCTTGAGCAACGGTGCTGTTTAAGTTTTCGATTAATTGTTGAATTTCCTGGGTAGAATCTTGCGTACGGCCAGCTAATGTTCTTACTTCATCTGCAACGACAGCAAATCCTCTCCCTTGCTCTCCTGCTCTTGCCGCTTCAATCGCTGCATTAAGTGCTAACAAGTTCGTTTGTTCCGCGATGCTTTTAATAACATCAAGCACGGAGCCAATGTTTTGTGTATCCGTATCAAGTTGAGAAACAATTTCAGAAACATTTTGTACTGCCTGGGTAAGCCCTTGTAGCCCCCCTGCGGCGCTTGAGGCATGTTGTACGCCTTCTTGGGAGTGCTGGTCAGCATCATCTGCTTTTTGAGCCGCTTGCGATGCACTACGTGCGACTTCTTGAACTGTAGCAGTCATTTCTGTCATTGCTGTAGCAACTAAATCTGTTTCGATAGCTTGCTGTTGAATTGAAGAATTGATTATAGATAAAGAATCTGCACTGGAAATTGCATCTTGTTCAATATGGATAGCGGCATGTTTTATTCGGCCCAAAATGGTTCTTAACTTTGCCTTTAGTAGCGCTGAAGGTAGTTGGATTTGACCTATCTCATCGGCACGCCCTGTATAAATAAGTGCCATCAATGGATTGTTAACAGAATTTTGAGTCGTCTTTAATGCAGCTTTTAAAGGAGAAAATGCCCAAAGTGATCCTATAAAAAAACTTGCCATACCTGCAAAAACAGCCAGTGAAGTTGATAGCCATGCGGTATCGTTAGGAGCAATAGAATAAGTTGCTATACCAGCACAAAGAGCAATAAAATTAACAATAACAGTTCGGCTTCTTAATGAAAGCCGGCTAATAAAGTGGTCTAATTTAGGTGTTTTGCCATTATTGAGTTGCTGATAAATTTTTTCTGCTCTAGCGATTCTTTCTGCGGAAGGTTTTGAACGTACCGATTCGTAGCCGGTGACTTGTCCATTTTCCATAATAGGCGTGACATAGGCATCAACCCAGTAATAATCACCATTTTTAGTTCTGTTTTTAACAATGCCCATCCAATGTTTATTAGCCTTCATATGTTGCCATAGATCAGCAAAAGCGGCTTCGGGCATATCGGGATGACGAACGATATTATGATTAACACCATCCAGTTCTGTGGGGGTAAAACCACTGATTTTTAAAAAGGTTTCGTTATAGCTTGTAATTGCACCTTTTAGATTAGTTGTAGAAATTATTTCATCATTTTCAGAAAAAGTTATTTCATTATTCGTTACAGGTAAGTTCTTTTTCATGATTTTCTTTCCTTGAATTCTCAGGGCATATTAAAGGCTCAAATACGGATGCTTTAAGCGCTGGATTAAACAAGTACCCTTGATAACAATCACAGCCAGCTGTTGCTAATATTGTAAGTTGATCAGCTTCCTCGACACCTTCGGCAACGATATGTGCATTTAACATTTTTGCCATAGACACAATGGAATGCACAATTGCTAAATGAGAGGATTTGTCGGTAATTTCATCAACAAAACATTTATCAATTTTAAGTACATCCAGAGGGAAAGAGCTTAAATATTTGAGTGATGAGTAGCCGGTACCAAAATCATCAATGGAAATGCGACAGCCTATGTCCTTGATGGCATTGAGGCGGTCCTTAACTTTATTAAAGTCATTAACCAGCGCTGTTTCAGTTAATTCAATATCTAAATGCGAGGGTGTTATGCCCGATTCAGAAATCATTGAAGATAAATCAGTAAGAAATTTTTTATGTTCAAACTGAACGGGGCTAATATTGATGGAAATGGTTTGCATTTCATTGAATAGTCCAGCATCTTCCCATTGTTTTATTTTTATACAGGCTTCTTTAATAACCCAGCGACCAATGTCTATAATGAGTCCTGATGCTTCAGCGATAGGTATAAAGTCAGCCGGGGAAATAAAGCCAAGTTTATTGCTCTGCCAGCGCAACAAGGCTTCTGCTCCAATAATATTTCCGGATGAAATACTGACTTGTGGTTGATAGAATAATTCCAATTCATCTAATGAAAGTGCATTCCTTAGCTCTGTTTCAATCTGTAATCGCTTTTTAGCCGTATTTTCCATTTCTGCCTGGAAAAATTTAAAACTGTTAGAGCCTTCCGATTTAGCTTGATACATAGTCATATCTGCTTTGCGAATGAGCTTGTCACAAGATCTTCCATCATCAGGAAAAACAGCAATACCTATGTGGCTTGATATTTGAAGATCATAGTCTCCAATGGTGATAGGTTTAGAAAAAGCTTGTTTGATTCGTAGTGCTTGTTTTGTTGCGGCATCCACTGCCGTATGGTGAGCATTATTAATATCATCTATCCAGATAACAAATTCGTCGCCACCAAAGCGAGAAACAATGGCATTTTCTCGGATAATAGTATTTAGTCGTTTGGCAAATTGGATTAATATCTGGTCACCAATTTCATGTCCCATGGAGTCGTTAAATTTTTTAAAATCTTTAATGTCTATGTACAATAAAGCCGCTGATAAGCCTAATCTTTGTTGTTTAGATATGGATTGATCAACTTGTTGTTTAAATAGTGATTTATTAGGTAAATTGGTTAAATGATCTTGATAGGAAAGGTACTCTATTCTAGCTTCCTGTTGTTTATGCTGACTTAAGTCTGCGAAGCTGGCGATATAATGAGTTATTTCATTATTTTCATCTTTAACGGCAGAGATAGTTTCCCATTCCGGATATATCTGACCATCCTTTGTTTTATTCCAAATTTCCCCGGACCATTTCCCTGTTAGTAATAGTGATCTCCACATGCGAATGAAAAAAGAGAAATCATGTTTTCCAGAGGATAGAATTTTGGGTGATTTACCTAAAACATCTTGTTCGCTATAGCCAGTAATTCGAGTGAAAGCAGGATTTATTTTGATGATTTCTTGTTCACTATTAGTAATAAAATTACCATTAGAACTTTCATTAAAAGCAGTTGCAGACAAAAGGAGTTCTTTTTCAAGGACTTTTCTTCTGTTAATTTCCTGCTGAAGCTCTATATTATGTTGGCGTAATAGTTTTTCTTGCGTAGCAAATTTTAAACAGTTGTTAACTTTAGAGGATAATAGCTCGCGGTCGATTGGTTTTTCGATATAATCGATAGCGCCTAACTTTATGCCTTCTAAATGATCTAAGCGTTCTCTTTTTATACCGGTTACAAAAATAATTTGTATATGTTTAGTTTTGTTACTGGCTTGCAAACGTCGAGCAAGTTCAAAGCCATCAATTTCAGGCATGTTAACGTCAAGTAAAAATAAATCAAACTCATATTGTTCACATAGTTCTAAAGCGTTGACGGCTGATTCAGCCACGGTGACATGCAGGTGCATGCGCTTAAATATTTTTTCCAGTAATAACCGGTTACTAGCTAGGTCATCAACAACTAAAATATGATTTTCATGTGCGGCTACATTCATTTGATGGCATTTTCCCTTTTAATGGTAAGGAAATACTACCAAGTCTCGCTGTTAGATACAGTAGACAAAATACTATGCTATGTGACGAAATGTGATGTTTAAGCTAAACTGTTTATTCATAATTGGTTTTATCCGTAAAATCTAATGTTTCTGGTTCTAAATTTAGGCCTCATTAATAAAATATGAATGATATACATGTCGTCCTGGTTGAAGATGAGGCTTTGTTGCGTGATAGTTTGTCAGAATTACTGGAACTTTCTGGTATTTTGGTCGATGGCGTAGGGACAGCAATGGATTTCTACCAGACCATAAATACCGTGCAGTTTGATGTCGCTATTGTGGATATTGGCTTACCTGACCAATCCGGGCTTAGAATTGTGGAATTTCTTCGTAATAATACCCAAATGGGTATTATTCTGTTAACTGCGAAGGGAACGACAGCAGATAAGGTTGAAGGTTACCAGTGTGGTGCAGATCACTTCTTTGTTAAGCCGGTGGAGGCTAAGGAACTCATTGCTGCGATAAAAAGTTTACACGCTAGACTTGTAGTTAATGTCAAAGCAAGTGACAAAAGTTTGAGAAACTGGTGCCTGGATAAAACATCCTGGAAACTGATTTGCCCGGATGGAGGAGAAGTTAAAATGACAGCAAAAGAAATGTTATTTATGGAAAAAATTATGCAACAAGTAGGTGAGAATATTGCCAGAGAAGTACTAATGGCTTTTCTTAAATACCCTGAAACTGAATATGGCAGCCGGTCTATGGATGCAATGCTACGGCGATTAAGAAGGAAATGTGAGGAAGAATTAGGTAAGACATTGCCTGTTCAAACTGTCCGTTCGATTGGTTATTGCTTTTCATCACCCGCAATTATTTTGACAGGGCAGTAAGTTTTGACTGGCAATGGTAAGACTCTGTTTAACTGCTTAAATGGCAGTATTATAACTACGGCTATGGCTGTTTTATTATGCGCCACTCTTTCTACATCAGTTAGTTATGCTGGAAAAAATGCATTTGATTCAGTCCAAGTTTTAAGCAATTTATCTGACAAAGAAAGCGCCTTTTTAAAGGGTAAACAAAAAATTAGCCTTTGTGTTAAAAGCACTGAAATGCCTTTGGGCAATATAGATAGTCAAAGTAGATACCAGGGCATACTAGCAGAGCTGACGAAGCTGATAGCAAAAAAGATCAATAAGCATATTATTACTGTTAGAGTCAGTCGGGATGAGGAGGCTTTGGAAAAACTTAAGCAAGGGACTTGTGATATGTTTTCCACTTTTAAACCTTCCCTGAAAAATGGGACATTCAGTTTTAGCCAGCCTTTTTTTCAAGGGAATATTGCTATGGCTATTGCAAATACACAAGTGCGAGCTGAAGAGCTTAAATATTTGTCAGGCCGGCACTTTGCTATCAATAAAAATACGTCGTTTTTTAATAGCTTATTAGAGAAATATCCCCAGATTCAGTTTATCCCAGTTCATAATGCAAAAACTGGTTTGGCAATGGTCACTGCCGGACGTGTTTATGGTTATATTGATTTATTAAGTACTTTAGCTTATCAAGCCAAAGAAAATGGCGTTATTGGGATAAAAACAGCGGATTTTTTGGACAATAATTTTTATGCTTATTATGCGCTAAAACAAGACCAAGCACTGTTACTTAGCATTATTAATAAGGCGATTTCATCAATTAGAGAAGCAGAACAAAAATCAGTGATCAGTTTATGGACGGGTATCCATTATCACCCAAAAGCACTTGATTACACGGCTGTTATTGGAGGAGGGGGGCTTTTTGGTTTTATACTACTTTGCGGTTATCTTTTATGCTTACAAAATAACAGAAAGCATTTAACTTTAACAAATAATTTTCAGGTTTTATCAGAACAAAATCAGCAATTAAAGGCTGATTTGGATAATAAACGCAATTTAGAAAAACAAAGTATTCGCTTTGCTGAGATGTTTTCACATGAATATAGAACCCCCGTTTCGATTATTAGTACTAATTTAGATATTTTAGAATTAAAAAACGAGCAAACACCGATGTACATTGAGTCTCAATTAGAGAAAATGCGTGATGGCGTGTCAAAATTAATTGCCTTAGTGGAAACTGCATTAGATAGAGAACATTTGGCAAGCACAAATCTGGTTGCTGAAAAAGCAGATTTAGATTTTTGCCTATTGATTAATACAGTGGCTGGGGAAATGGCTGTTAACTACCCCAAGCGAAAATTGATAGTACAGATGACTGAAAATTCTTGCATGTTATTTGGGGATGCGAAACTTTTAAAAGTTATGCTCAAGAACTTAATCGAGAATTCATTTAAATACTCTCATCTTAATCAACCGGTTACTGTTATTGTTGCTGTTGAGGATAATCAATGTTTGATAACGGTGATTGATAAGGGCATTGGTATTCCCAGTGCAGATATAAAACATATTTTTGATAAATACCATAGAGCCGTTAATACATCAAATGCTTCAGGTATTGGCTTGGGTTTATATTTGACTAAACTGATTGTCACGCAACATCAGGGTCATATTCTAGTGGCTTGTCCACCGGAAGGTGGTACTCAAATTAAAATTGAATTACCTAGATAGGCTATCAATATGAATAAGGATATAAAATATAATATGTTAGAAATCATCGGCCTAAGAAACCTGCTAATGATTTTTACCTTGGCGACTTGTCATTATTTAGTGGCGAAATTTGCTTTATATTTTAATCCACCAGGCTTTAATATTGGTTTATTTTGGCCCGCTGTCGGCTTGTCTGCTTTTTTTGCCCTTCAGTATGGCTTAAAAGTACTGCCTGGGGTATTTATAGCGCAATTGATTTTGTTGATAGATTTAAATTATATGGATTTAGATTGGCAGCATACTCAGCAAATTATTTCGCTTGTTAGTCAGGCGCTTAATGTCTGTTTTTTAATTTTTCTTACTCGGTTTGTGGTTTTACGTTTCACTTATTATCAAGGTAATATCTTAGATAAAACCAGTCTCCCACGCTTATTGTTGTTTGTTGGACCGATGAGTGCCTTTGTCCCTATGTTAATCAGTATTTTTTTATTAAAAGATACGGGGCTGATTTTAGAACAGGGAATCGTGTATTCCGGATGGGTATGGTGGGTTGGCGATAGTTTTGGTATTGCGATTTGTTTACCTGTATTGCTGTTTTTGTTTAATAAAAATAAAGTAAGCAGTATTCAAAAATTAGTTGTCTTTGGTACGAGTTGTCTTTTACTTCTTGCTACCTTGGCCATTTTTAAATATGCAGAACACGAAAAATCTCAAATTTTCGAGAAGGTGTTAGAACAAAAGGGACGAGACATAGCAGGGCAAATAAATAGTGAAATTCAACATTTTATGAAATCAGCAAGATATTTAAATACTTATTTGGCTGAAGACGGGGCAATTTCATTAACAGAATTTAATCAATGTTCTCACCATTTATTAAATGTAAACCAAAGCCTTAAGTCTCTGGCCTGGGGAGTGGGTGTTGAAGATAAACAACGACAACAATTTGAGAAATCACTGCAACAGTTATATGACAATGAATATTCTATAAAAGAATTAAACCTTTCGTCTGGAGAAAAGATTGCAGCATTAAAAAACCATTATTATCCTGTTAAATTTGTTTATCCCTATGCGGAAAACAGGGCTGATTTAGGGGGGGACTATACGGTAGGCCAGGGTGATTTAAATGACTTGTTAATTGCCATCGAGAATGGTGAAGATACCTTAAGTTATTTTGTTGATTCAAGCGGACGAAATAAAGTCATTAAGCTTTATACGCCTTTCTATTCAATAGATAGACAATTTGTTGGTTATTTAAGACAAGTAATCGATATAAAATATTTTTTTTCTGAAATGCTAGATAGCAGTATGTATCAGAATATTCAAATTGAGATACAGGAAATCTCTGAGAAACTGCCAATAACAGTCTATAAAAAAGACCATAATGAAGATTATGCAATAAGGGCTTCTTATCAATTTCAACTATTAAATAAAACATGGTCGGTTAATATAGGCTCTAATCAAAGCTTTTATTCTGAGAACAAGCTGTCAGCAAGCTGGTTTATTTTGCTGGCAGGATTAATGGTTACCTTGTTTATGAATATGGTGTTGCTATTGCTAATCCGCAAACAACAACAACTGCAGTATCATGTTGATCAAAAAAAGGAAATTTTAGAAGAGTCGTTATCTCATCAAAGCTTACTTTCAGCTACATTCAATACTCACCAGGCAATTGTAATTACCGATCCTGAATACAATATCATAAGAGTTAACAATGCATTTTGTAATGTTACGGGTTATACGGAGATGGAGGTTGTCGGAGAAAACCCCAGGATTTTATCATCTGGTCGGCAAAGTGAAGGCTTTTATAAAAACATGTGGGGAAAACTGTTAAGCAGTGGTCGTTACGAAGGTGAAGTTTGGAATCGACGTAAAAATGGTGAGATATTTCCTGAGTATCAAACAATCAGTGAGATTAGAAATGCTCAGGGTGAAATTCTTTATTATATTTCAGTATTTTCGGATATCACAAAACTAAAACAAGAAGAGGAAAAAATACGCCATCAAGCATTTTATGATCAATTAACCTTGTTACCAAATAAAATGCTGTTTCTTGACAGGTTAGATCAGGAAATTGCTTATGCACGACGTTTTGATGGTGTCGGTGCGCTGTTGTTAATCGATATAGATGACTTTAAAGTGATTAATGATTCATTAGGACATCATTTTGGTGATGATGTTTTGATAGAATTTAGCCGTAGGCTTGGTTTGATTTTACGTGATACAGATACAGTCGCTCATTTAGGTGGCGATGATTTTATTGTATTTATGCCAGTAGAGAAAAGGAGTGAGCAGGATGTACAGCAACACGTTACCCTGGTTGCAGAAAAAATACTGGAAATAATTAAGCCGCCATTTGCTGTTAAAAATGAAGATTACCAGCTGACGGCAAGCCTGGGAATCAGCTTTATACAAAATAACCAATGTACTGCAGCGGATATTTTAAGACAAGCTGAGCAAGCGTTATATAAAGTAAAAATGGCTGGAAAAAGAAGTTTTGCTATATTTCAGGATGAGACCTGATTGATATCCAGTGGGGCGTAGGCTAAAGCTTGCGCCCCAATATTACATTGTTCTTTGCTTAACGACAGTGTACAAACTATCTGGAATCTTTCCACTTTTGTTTTCGGTTGGCTTTTTTAGCTTCTTTATTAGCTTGTTTGATTGCCAGTTCTTGCAGTTCTTTTTCAATCATTTCTGGTGTTTCTAAAGTCACGCCACCGATTGTCCCTGCTCGTAGCTCAGAGATAAGAATTTTGCTGGTTTTTTCAATATCCACTTGTTTCCCCGCACGTAAGCAGCCACGTTTTCTACCAATAGCTTCCATTAAGTCCGCTTCATCGTTAGGTATGTGATCTAATTGGTAACGACTTTTAAGTAGTTGAGGGTAATTTTCTAATAAGTATTCAGCAGCAAAAAAAGCGATATCATCATAGGACAGGGCCGTGTCTTTAATTGCACCCGTTGTTGCAAGACGATAAGCACTGTTGGGGTTTTCTACCTTCGGCCAAAGTAAGCCAGGCGTGTCGGACAAAATGATATTGTTTTTTAAGGTAATGCGTTGTTGACGTTTGGTCACAGCAGGCTCATTACCTGTTTTAGCAATAATTCGATCTGCTAAAATATTGATGATGGTTGATTTTCCTACATTAGGGATACCCATGATTAAGGCTTTAATGGTTTTATCATTACTGCCTTTTTCAGGCACCATTTTATGACATAACTGAGTAATTAATTTTATTTTTTCTGGTTCCTCAGTAGTGACTGCCAGAGTCTTAACGCCTTGTTCCAGTTCCAGATAATTCTGCCATAATTCAGTTCTTTCAGAGTCAGCCAAATCTGTTTTACTGAGTACTCTTATGCATGGTATTTCACCCCTTAGTTTGCTTAGCATGGGGTTTTGGCTGCTATAGGGAATACGTGAATCCAACACCTCAATAATTAAATCAATTCTAGGTAAGATCTCTTTGATTTCTTTGCTGGCCTTGTGCATATGACCGGGGTACCACTGAATATGCATGATGTGTATTTTTAGAAAAAAGGCTATTTTACTACGTTATAATAACTTTATGGACACAGAATTAAATGTACAGCAGGGATCGTTCCATTTGCAGCGATTACCACAGCGGAAAAATGAAACACTTAGAGCATGGGATGCAGCAGATGAATATCTATTAGATTATGTATCAGAGCATATTCCGCTGGAGAAAGATGCCACTAAAATCCTAATTATTAATGATAGCTTTGGTGCTTTAACCGTCGCTTTAGCTCAGTTTAAGACCACTGCCATTTCAGACTCATTTATTTCACAACAAGCAACGCGATTTAATTTGGAAAATAATGACATTTCTCTTGCAAGTGACTGCTTAAAAAACACCTTGGACTGGTCTGTTGATCCAGTAGACTTGGTTTTAATTAAAGTGCCAAAAACCATGGCGTTTTTTGAAGATCAATTAATAAGGCTTCAAGCATTATTGACAGAAAATACCATTGTTATCGCAGCAGGGATGGTGAAATCCATGCCTAAAACAGTGTGGAAATTAATGGAGCAATATCTAGGACCAACAACCCCGTCTTTGGCTAAGAAAAAAGCCCGTTTGATTTTTACCGATCTTAATAAAACTGACGAAAATAAAGAAAGTCCATATCCTATTTATTACCAGTTAGAAAATACAAAGTACCAAATTTGTAACCATGCCAATGTTTTTTCAAGAGATAGTTTAGATATAGGCACGCGTTTTTTGTTACAACATTTACCACAAAACGCCAATGCCCAAAATATTGTCGATTTAGGCTGTGGCAATGGTATTGTTGGGTTAATGCTGGCTGAGACTCATCCACAAGCAGAACTCCATTTCGTGGATGAATCTTATATGGCGGTTGCTTCAGCACAAGAAAACTTTCAGCATGCTTTTACAGATAGAGCGGCAAATTTTTGTGTCACCGATGGCTTGACTGAATTTAAAGATGAAACCATGGATTTGATTGTTTGTAATCCACCTTTTCATCAGCAAAGTACAGTGGGAAATCAGGTTGCTTTATCCCTTTTTAAGGATTCTAAAAGAGTGTTAAAAAAAGGCGGGGAGTTTTGGGTGATTGGTAATCGTCACCTGGGTTATCACATTAATCTAAAAAGCACCTTCGGGAATTGTCAGGAAGTGGCTTCCAATAAAAAATTCGTAATTTGGAAAGTGCTTAAGTGATAAGTACCTATGCCTTTTTAATGTAACATTTTCAAAGATAATGAGTGTATGTAGGAGCGTCCGCCCTCGGCGCGAATAAAATCATGCTCTTTTCTCTAATAAATTAAAAAAATCGCGCCGACTAGTGCATGGATGCACGTAGGTAGAGCAATGCAGGAGCAGCGAAGCGGTGTGCCGAGGGCGGACGCTCCTACACGATACCATTTTTGTTAAATTAATTTTTCACCGATACTTAACGGTTGCTCTGTTAGAGGATGCTACTTATTTATGATCATTACAAAACTCAATAAATGCTTCGCCAGGCATTGGTTTAGCAATAAAATAGCCTTGTGCAATATCACAGCCCAGTTCTTTTAATTTGTCCCATATCTCTTGGGTTTCTACGCCTTCAGCCACGGTATGCATTTTAAACTCTTTTGCTAAAAGGATGCATATCCTTGCAATTGAGACCGCTTCATCATCTTTTTCCATACGCCGAACAAAATGTTGATCTATTTTAAGTTCCGAAAAGGGGGATTGATAAAGTTTTTTTAGTGAAGAGTCGCCGGTACCAAAATCGTCAATAGACAGTGAAAAACCTTTCATTCGCAGTCGATTAAAAATATCCAGCGCAGAAGATGTGTCCGTTAATATTTCAGATTCAGTTAACTCTAAAGTAAATGCCTCTGGTTCGATATTATGCTGTTTTAAAAGAGCGCCTAGCTTTTCTGGTAGTGTTAAATCATTAATGTTTTGTGCTGACAAATTAATCGATAAATTAACATCTATACCTGCTGACTTAAATTGTTGATGGGCTTTAATCGACTGTAAAATGACCGTTTCTGTTAGCTCCCCCATCAGTTTGTGATGTTCAGCTAAAGGAATAAATTGATCGGGGAAAACAAGGCCTCGAACGGGGTGTTGCCAACGGACTAAAACTTCAGCACCCGTTAATTTATTATCTGAAAAACGTACTTGAGGTTGAAAATAAACAATCAGTTGCTGTTTTTCAATTGCCTGCTTTAATTCAACAATAGAAAAATCAACATCTGTAGTAATAGTTTGAATAGCTGGTTTTTGTTTTACAGGGGAGGGCGCATCACATTGCTTATACACTTCAGTTAGCACATCAATAAACACCTCGGTATCAATTGGTTTATTGAGTATTTTTGCTACTCGCAATTGTTTTGATTCAGCAAGTTGCTTGGCGGAATGAAGTACCCGTTCATCAAAGCCACTAACAAGTATAAAAGTTGGACTTAAACCTTTGTCAGCTAATTCACGCATGACTTCAATGCCATCTTTTTCCGGCATATTCAAATCAAGTACCACCAGATCATGATCTGTGATGGGTGCTAATAAAAATTGTATCCCCGATGAAAACGCAGTGCTATTTAAATCAGCCGCTTCAGACATTGCTTGCATCAATTCAAGGTAGCTCTTGTCATCGTCAACAAGATAAATATTACAGCTCGTTTTTGTTTTTAACGGTCCCGCTTTTTGAATGGCTTTTGCTATATTTTCTTCATGACCTGACACATAAGAAGATATTCGTTGGTCAACGCCCTTAATGTGATCTAGAAACCAGTCTTTTAAAAATATAACGAAATCAGCAGCTGTTTGTTGCCCTGCTTCTAGCAGGTAAGACTGCTGTTTGATTTGCTTAAGTAGTTCTTTGTGAATAGCGGAATGGTTCTCATAATAAGGATAGCCAGAAGCAGTCATAACAGCTTCTTCACGCTTAAAGTGCGATTCTGTATAGGCGACAAGCTCAGAAACCAAAGGAGATAAATGGGCGCTATTTGGCTCTTTATTACTCAGTAAATGCACTTCATTAAATAGCTGAAACATTACTTTATGATCAGCATCAATTTCACTCACTCCAACACTTAAGTCTTGAGACCATTCTAAATGTCGATTTTGTTCTGAAATATTATTCATTACTGTTCTCTTTTGGGAACGATATAACCATCAAGTAAAAATCGTAAATGCGTCAATAATTCATTACTATCATAAGGTTTGTATATCATATTATCCTTTAAAGTAGAGTCTTTTAAAATGTTATGTCGTTCGCCACTAAAGCCACTCGTCAATTGAATTTTAATTTTAGGGTAGTCTTCTAATATTCTTTGTGCCATTTGATAGCCATCCATATTAGGCATAATAATATCACTTAATACCAGGTCGACAGACTGGTTTGGTATTATGCTCAGCGCCTCTTTACCATCGCCTGCTGTTAGTACTTTATAGCCCGCATCTAATAAAATTTGCCTGGCTAGTTCACGTAAAGCGGGTTCATCGTCTACGACCAAAATGGTTTCATGTCCTGTTAGCTCTGGTTCAATATGTGCAACTTCCAATGCTGTCTTATTTTTGGTCATTTGCTGCAACCGAGGAAAGTAAAGGCTAAACTGTGTGCCTTCTCCGATTTGAGAATACACATTAATTGTCCCTCCAGCACGTTCCATAAAACCAAAGACCTGACTTAAGCCCAGACCATTTCCAGCCTCTCCTTTAGTACTAAAAAAAGGGTCAAATATTTTATCTTTTACCGCGTCATCAATCCCGGATCCAGTATCAACAATTGACAGTTTAATATAATCATTAGGCGCTAAATTGAGATAATGTGCCTCTTTTTCAGCAAGATGAACATTATGTGTCGTAATCGTTAATGTCCCTCCTTCTGGCATTGCGTATTTAGCATTGATAGCCAAATTTAAAACAGCATCTTCTAATTCACCGTTATCGACCCATACTAACCAATCATCATGATTCAAATCAAAATTTAGTGTAATCACTGAGGTGAGTGATTTGGCTAAAATTTCATAAAAACCTTGAAGACTTTGGTTCAGATTACAAGATTCTGCATGATTACTCTCAGGTCGTGAGAAGTTAAGCATTTTTTGGGTTAGTTTTTTACCTCGATCAGTGGCGTGCACTATTTCACTGATAAACTTTTCTGCGCCGTCTACATCCTGACATTTTCGTTTAAGTAAGCCGGTATATCCAGTAATTACGCCCAGCATATTATTGTAATCATGGGCAATGCCACCCACAATTTTACTGAGTGATTCCATTTTTTGGCTACGAATTGCATGTTCTTCAGCCAATTTTCGTCGACTGGCATCTCTACCTTCAGCAACCAGTGATTTTACATTTCCTTTTTCATCAAAGACGGGGTGTAAGCTAAAGTCGATCCATATCTTTCCATCTAAAGTTGCAATTTCAATTTCCCTGTTAATTGTCTTACCAGCAGTAGCCCTTAAACAATCATTCTCAATCAAGAATTGAACATTTTTATCATAGGCAAACCAAGGGCCACTCCAGATTTTTGTATTAACAACATCTTTGTGAGGCAAGCCCACTATTGATAAGGGAAGCGTATTGATAAAATTTATTGTTCCATCGGGTGACATTGTCGCTACCATGGTTAACATACTATTTAATACTTCTTGTAGTTGAACCTTGTGCGCTTGTTCTTGATTGGTTAAACGTGCCTGTTCAGTAACATCCATTATCAGAGAAGACACGCCAATAACATGCCCCCCTTCATCAATCAGAGGCGTGTTGTACCATTCGCAAAGAATAATTCGTCCATCTTTGGTGATGTTTTCATTACAACTGCGTTTTCCACCTGTATTAATTAATAAGTCAGCCCATACTTTATCCACAGTCTCTTTTGCACTTTCAGGGAGGATACTTTTGGTAATATGCTGCCCCTGGATTTCAGCTTTCTTGAAACCAAACATTTGTTCAGCTGCGGGGTTTAAATCCAAAAATTCAAATGAGGTATTCCATTCGACCATCCCTAAAGGTGTATCCTGCCAGTGTAGTTTTAACCGCTGCACACTTCGGTTGAGCTCTTGACGAATTTTATATTTTTCAGTGACATCATTAAAAACCAGCACCATTCCCAATATATTGTCATTAGTGTCGCGGATAGGGGCCGCTGAATCAGCAATTTGATATTCATGCCCACCTTTAGCTATCAATGTGGTGTGATTACTTAGATAAACTGTTTCCCCCGTACGTATTACTTTATCTACTGGATTTGCAATGGGTTTACGAGTAGTGGCATCAACAATAGGAAAGACGGCTTTTAATGAAATACCCTGTGCGTCCTTAAATAGCCAGCCTGTTAATTGTTCGGCTATAGGGTTCATACGAGTTACTAGTCCTTTTTCGTCTGTAGCTATCACAGCATCGCCGATACTATTTAACAGCACTGCTAGGTTTTGTTCACGTTGCTGGAGTAGTCGACTAGATTGTTCTAGCGTTTTTCCAAGCTTCATTAACTCACCTTTTCCAAGCAACGGGTTTGATGCAAGCAAGTTGTCCTCGCCAATTTGTTCAGCAAATCGAATTAGGCGTTTTAATGGTTTACTGACAACCACGTGTTGAATGGCTAGTAGTATCATCATAAAAAAAATGACTGCAATAGCACTGAATACACTTTGTTGAATAGTGTTTTGCCAAATAACTTGGTGAGCGAATGAATGATCATATACAAAATAGAGAACACCCACTTTATGAGGGCGCAATTGTTTTGATGATGAAGCTAACATAATCGGAGTGTATACAATGTATTGATTTGTTAACGCATTATTTATTATCGTGGTCTGAAACCTTGCTTGAGTTTGTTTGAAAAGGTTTAGATCAAAATCAGAAAATAAATCCTTGATTAGCTGATTCTTCCATCTTCGGTTATTTGCATAAAGGACTATCCCTTTGGTATCTATTAATGCAGCGGCTTTAGTTTGAGGCATTAAACTAAGGTAGCTTAATTCACGTTCAATTTGATTAGTACTCTCTTTTTGGGAAAATACTTCTAGCCTCAATTGTATACGCTCCATTTGCTTTTGAATTTGCTGTTCCGTTTGTTGATGAAACAAATCCAGTTGAATATGATAATTAAAGAAAAAAATACTACTCAATAGACAAGCAAAGACCAAAAGACTACTGATGGGTAGCCATAATTTTAACGAGTAAGACTTGGTTTTATTATTCATGGAAAAGGTAGAACTCTCCATTGTTATTTATTTTTCGGGTAATAAACTGTCATAAATCAATTGTGACGAATCAATTGATTTAAATAACAATTGTTTATCTTTCATTAAGGATATTAATTCATCAACTGCGCTTGATAAGCTAGCGATTTCTAGTGATAAGTAGTTATGGTTTTCTATCAGGTCAGGCAAACTGATTCCTTCAAATTGTTTCATCACTTCAGTACTTGGAACATCAAGGCGAGGAGCAATACGCAAAGTTGCATCGCTAGTGTTTTGCTTGAGGTATTCAAGCGCTTTAAAGTGAGCTGCAATCACTATTTTTAAAGTGTCTTTATTTTGTTCGATAATTGATTGTCTAGTCACCAAAACATCAACAATACGTTCTGGAATTTGACTGCTATCAAAAAGAGTAATCGCACCTTGAGAGATTAACTTGCTTTTATGAGGTTCAAAGGTAACGATAGCATCTACCAGTTCATTTTTATAGGCTGACTCATGCTCATTGGCCATGATGGATTTAAATTTTATATCGGTAATATTTAGTTTTGCCGCATGCAGTGCCCCATCCAATAAGATAGCCCCTACAGCTGAGTTTTCGACACCGATACGTTTTCCCTTAAGTTCTGCTAAAGACGTAATCGTTGGTTTCGCTAACAAAACATCTGCCCCGGCAGAAACATCCATCACTAAAATGACTCTAAGATCTGGCACATGCTGCATTAAAACTAAGGATTCATCTAATGTCAGTGCGGCAACATCTAAAGCTCCATTACGAAAAGCATGAGAAACTTCGGTCGCTGATGGCATTTCAACCAGTTTAATTGGCTTATTGTGAAAATATCCTAAATTTTGAGCAAGGTATAATGATTCATAGCCAGGCCAAAGGTTTGTACCTATTTTTACAACATTTTGTGGCGTTGATTCACAGCCATTAATCATTAAAATGGCTGCTAAAGTTAAACAATGAAAAAAAGGAAATTGTCTAACACGTTTTATGAGTGACATAAGAGTGATTACCATAGTCCTTGTGGTTAATTAAATAATAAGCCATTGTCTTGATTGTAGCAAGCAATTAACATATGGTTGCTTGTCAGCTAAGAAGGGCGCTTACTAAAGCATACCGGTTTCCCTTATTATATTGTTGTGCCGCAGGTATTTTTATACTCTTTGTAAGTTGTGGCTATAAACAACAGTAACCTGCTTTTCTGGGAATTTAAACTAGTAATTTTTGTGGTGTTAACTATTCTTAGCTAAACTCATTTAATGACTGCTCAATAACGGTAAAAAAAATCTATATTATGTTTAATGGGGTTAAGAATTCTATAGCAATAGTGTTCACATTTTTAAGTTCTTTGGTCATTTCAATTGTTTTAATTTATTTTTTTGCACAGTATAACCAGCAACAAAAACGTTTATCTGTTCAAAAACTTTCCAGTAGTTACGTTAGCTTAATCAGAAACAATGTTTTTCAGGCTATCTCAGCAACCTATCCTTTGGCTGCATTGATTCGTACACAAAAGGGTGATGCAAGTGGCTTTACAGAATTGGCTACAGAAATGCTACCACTTTACCCTGGAGCAGCTTCCTTACAGCTTCAACCTGATGGTATTCTTAAGCATGTTGTGCCGTTAAAAGGTAATGAAAGTGCTATTGGGCATAATTTACTACTTAGCCCTGATCGAACCAAAGAGGCATTTCTTGCAAGGGATACAGGGAAGTTAACACTTGCAGGCCCTTTTAATTTGGTTCAAGGCGGAGCTGGAGCAGTCGCTCGCCTACCTGTCTTTTTAAAAAACTCACAAGGTGAAAAGTCATTTTGGGGCTTCACATCCGTTTTATTCAAATTTCCTGAAGTGCTGGATTCTGTAGAACTTAATTCATTAGTTGAAGCGGGTATCGCCTACGAATTATCACGTATCCATCCTGATACTAACAAAATTCAAATCATTGCTCGTTCAAAAGACGCTTTAATTGAACACCCTGAACAATTTACTATCGCGGTTCCTAATGGCGTGTGGGCTTTTAAGGTTTCCCCCATTAAAGCTTGGTATAGCGAATCCTTTATTCTATTAATGGGAATTTTAGGTTTCGTATTTACCTTTTTAATCACATTTTCTGTACTATTAATACAGCGCCTACGAAATAATAAAAAACAACTGGAAAAACTGGTTTTAGATCGTACCAAAGAGCTCAGTGATAACCTGCAAAGACTAGATGTTGCGTTAAATGCAGCAGATCAAGGATGGTTTGACTATGATATCCAGACCAACGAATGTCTAGTCAGTAATAAAGTCCCATTATTACTAGGCTACCAACCCTCTGAATTTATTTCCAATTTACAGGAATGGCAAAATAAAATTCATCCGGAAGATCGAGATAGCGTTGTAAACTCGCTAAATCTTTGTCTAGAAACAGGGGCGTCTATAGATATTGAATACAGAAGAAAGACTAAAGATGAAAGCTGGTTATGGATACACACGATAGGTGAAATTGCAGAAAGGGATAGCAATAATGCTCCTAAGCGGATGATTGGTATTCATTCTGATATCTCTGAACGTAAACGCAGTGAGCAAGTATTACGTGTCCTGGCTGAAGGAGGGCTAATTAAAGATGGGAATATTTTTCAATTAATGGTTAGTCAATTAGCATCGGCTCAAAATGCGCGATATGCCTTTATTGCACAAGTAGGACCTGATGATATGAATACTGCACATACTATCTCGGTATGGGCGGGTGATAATTATATGGAAAATCTATCGTATGCTCTGGAGGGGTCACCTTGTCAAAATGTGATTCAGCAGGGCGTTTGTTATTATCCTGAGCATATCCAGCAACTATTTCCTAATGATCAATTATTAATTGATATGGAAGCAGAAAGTTATTTAGCTGTTCCTCTAAGAAATAGTAAAAGTGAAGTCATCGGTCTAGTAGTTGTTGTTGATGATAAGCCTATGATTGAGAAATCCTATACGCTAACATTACTAGCAAGTTTAGCGACCAGAGCAGCCATAGAATTAGAACGCATAGAATCAGATAAAAAGATAAATTTATTGGCTAAAGTGTTTAGTGATGCGCATGAAGGCATCATGATTACTGATATCAATGGCATTATTATTGAAATAAATCCAACCTTTTGCGATATAACAGGGTATGAACGTGAAGATGTATTAGGCAAAAACTCTAGCATTCTCAGCTCTGGTAGACAAAACTCTGAGTTCTATCAGGATATGTGGCAATCAATTACTGAGCAAGGTCATTGGCAAGGGGAAGTCTGGAATCGAACCAAAAATGGTGAGGTTTATGCTGAGCTATTAACCATTTCATCTATAGAAGCTGAACACTCTGATAATACAAGCCATTATGTTGGTTTATTCTCAGATATAACAAAAAGTAAAGAGCAGGAAAGGTCTTTAGAATTAATGGCACATTATGATGTGTTAACCCAGTTACCTAACCGGGTACTGTTTGCTGATAGATTTAGTCTTGCTATTGCTCATAGCAAACGCACAGATACTCTACTGGCTATTTGCTTTCTTGACTTAGATGATTTCAAACCCGTTAATGATAATTATGGCCATGAGATAGGAGACCAGTTACTTATTGAGGTTTCTAATCGCATAAAAGAAAATATTAGGGAAGAAGATACCCTTTCACGCCAAGGTGGCGATGAATTTACCTTACTACTAGGGAATCTCGAATCTTCTTTTCAATGTGAACAAATGTTAGAGCGGATTCATTATTCACTTGCTCAACCTTATTTAATAGATGAAAAAACTATTAGTATTAGTGCATCTTCAGGTGTAACCCTATATCCTAACGATAATGCTGACCTGGATGCATTAATAAGACATGCTGATCAAGCCATGTATCAGGCTAAATTAATTGGTAAAAATAGATATCAGTTATTTAACACAGAACACGATCAACAAATTATTCAAAAACACCATCAATTGGATGACATTGAGCAGGCGCTATCAGGCAATGAGTTTTGTTTATTTTATCAGCCTAAAGTAAATATGAAGACGGGGGTGGTTTTTGGTGCTGAGGCTCTAATCCGATGGATACATCCCGAAAAAGGATTAATTCCACCCCTTAAATTTTTACCAGTTATTGAAGATACCGAATTAGAAATTTTGATTGGTGACTGGGTTATTAATGAAGCATTAAAACAACTGGCTCAATGGAATAAATCAGGAATCAATATTGAAGTTAGCATCAATATATCTTCCTATCACCTACAGTCATCTTCATTCTGTGCGGGCCTTAAAAATGCCTTATCGAAATACCCTGAAGTGGATGCTGAATATTTTCAACTGGAAATACTGGAAAGTAGTGCCTTGGGTGATTTAGAAACCATTAGGCGTATCATAAATAACTGTCGGAAAGAACTTGGCGTGAATGTGGCCTTAGATGATTTTGGAACAGGTTATTCATCACTCACACACTTAAGAAGTTTACCTGTCAATACCATAAAAATAGATCAAAGCTTTGTTAGGGATGTGCTGGATGATCCCAGCGATTTTGCCATTATTGAGGGTGTGATAGGACTATCAAACTCATTTAGTCGAGAGCTTATTGCTGAAGGTGTCGAAACTACTGACCATGGTGTCATGCTGTTGCTAATGGGGTGTGTTAGAGCTCAAGGTTATGGTATTGCACGTCCAATGCCTGCGGATGAGTTACCTGATTGGTTATTTAGTTATACACCGAATGCAGAATGGTTAAGTGTTGCAAATAAAGACCGATCACTGAAAGAAACTAAAATAAAATTACTAAGGTTAGTCACTAAACAATGGCAGAAATCATTTGAACTTAATATTTTGGATGCTCCTAGTAATAATAAAAGCTGGCCCATATCAAACCCAACTAAATGCCACCTTGGCAATTGGATTCAAAGAACAGAGCAAGAGCACATTTTTGATAGCCATTGGATAGAAAAACTAAATAAGGCGTATTTTGAATTACACACTATTTCTGTTCTTTTACTTGAACAATATCAACAAGGGAAAATCGATGACAAAAGTGATGGATTAAAGACGTTCCGTACAGCCTTTGAAAACTTAACAAGTGTTTTGGGTGAATGGGAATAGATACGAACCGATTTTTGTTGATTATTAGGTGCCTAAGGTTATTTGAACTATTTCAAAGATAGAAAAATGTGTCTAAAAAATGACCATAGTATTAGTAAGTATTCAGTCCCCCTCTTTGGAAAAGAGGGGTTAGGGCAGATTTTATTAAATAAATTCCCCTTTTTTAAATGGGAAGGTGAACAGTTACATATATTATGGGGAGACAATGCAACTAAATAAGGTGCTTGAAAATATTGCTGTTAATGTATCTATTGCAATATTGTATTTTATTCTTGGTTTTGCAGGGCTTAAACTTGGCTTTTTATCAGGGTATGCAACAGCAATATATCCCGCTGCAGGTCTTGCCTTTATTGCCGTTTTATGTGGTGGAATTAGGTTGCTACCAGGTGTTTGGGTTGGTTCGGCAAGTATTAATATCTATGTTTCCTCCACTTTTGGAGATGTATCGTTCAATCACCTCATTGTGGCAGCCCTTATTGGCGTTGGATCATGCCTGCAGGCATGGTTTGCATCTGCTATGGTCAAGCGCTTTGGGCGGCCTGAAATAACAAAGTTAACAATTAATAAAGATATTCTATTGTTTTTGTTGCTAGCGGGCCCTATTGCTTGTTTGGTTGCAGCCTCCTTCGCTAGCTTTATTATGTTGGCCACAAATACCATTTCTATTGATGAATTGATGTCTCAATGGTTGTATTGGTGGTTAGGTGATACGGTGGGAGTCACATTAATTTCACCATTGATATTGATGACTTGGTATCGCCAGGAGTCGTGGTGGCAAGGTAGAGTTAAAAATGTTTTTATACCTACAATAATAGCTTTAATAACTACGATACTTACTTTTTATTACCTTAATAATATTGAAAAAACAATTGCTGACAATCGCTTACAAAAAATCAGCCAATCAGCCGCTAATACAATTAAAACAGAAATTACAGTCTATAAAGAAATAATTAGATCTGTTGCCAGGTTTGTTCAAGTGACCCCCAATCTACAATATTCTGATTTTGAGAAATTTACATCACCCATATTGAATGCACACCCTAATCTCCATGCTCTGAGTTGGAACCCACATATTAACGATTCTTACAGGGCAGCATTTGAATTAGAGATGGGCAATGAGTTAAATATAGCTGATTTTCATATTAGCCAGAAAACTGTAAACAACCAGTTAATTTTAGCGACCAAGAAAGACTGGTATACCCCAGTCACATATATCATTCCAAGGAATACAAATAAAAAAGCACTAGGATATGATATTGCGTCTAACCCGCTACGCAGAGAAGCTATTAACCAAGCTATTAATACAGGTGAACTGGTAGCAACTTCTCCTATTCGACTTATCCAGGAAAGCGGTGATATAGCAGGAATATTATTTATAGATTCAATTACAAGCAGCTATTTTCCTTCTATAGGTCTCACACAAAACTCTAATTCATCAGTTGGCTTTGCTGTCGGTGTTGTACGGATTGAAAACCTCATTGAAAATTTGTTTAATGAGGCTTCTTTTAAAGGATTTAAAGTCACTCTAGAAGATAAGCATGCAGACACATCGAATACTATTTTGTACAGTTATGGAAAAAAATCAATCAACACAGATTTTGACTATGTTGTAAAAAAAGATCTGAATGTGGGTGGGCGAATATGGCAGTTTACGATTAAAGCAACACAGGATAGCCTTTTAACTGAACAGTCATTACATGCTTGGCAGATATTATTAGTTGGCTTACTTCTGAGCAGTTTTTTGCAAATTCTGTTACTTATCATTACTGGACAGAGCTATTCTGCGCATCAAAAAATTTCACAGATAAATAATGATTTAGAAAAAAGTGAAAAAAAATTCAAAATAATATTTGAGGAAGCCCCGCTAGGCGTTGCTGTTATAGATTCATACACGGGACAAATCTATGATGTAAATGCTGCTTATTCAAATATATCAGGTCGAACTTTTGCTGAGTTAAAAGAAATAAATTGGATGGCAATAACTCATCCAGATGATGTACAAGAAGATTTAGATAATATGGCTCGAATGAACTCTGGTGAAATAGCTGGTTTCACTATGTATAAGCGTTACATAAAGTCTGATGGGGACATTGTTTGGATCAATATGGCTGTTGCCAGCATGATGGTTAATGACAAAGCAAAACCTCGCCATTTATGTATGATTGAGGATGTGACACAACGTAAAGGAACAGAAGACCAATTAAAGCTTGCTTCATTAGTATTTGAATTTACAGAGCAAGCAATATCAGTAACAGATAAAAATAATTTGATTGTTGCTGTTAATCCTGCATTTACTCATTTAACTGGCTACTCTTTATCGGATGTCATTGGTAATGATCCGAGTATTTTAAAATCAGACCGGTACGATAAAAGTTTTTATAATCAGATGTGGAAAACGATTGTTTCAACAGGCCGATGGCAGGGTGAAATTTGGAATAAGAAAAAGAATGGAACTGAGTTTGCTGAACTACTGAATATTAATTCTATATATGATGATTATGGAAAGCTTTCTCAGCGAGTGGCATTGTTCTCTGATATCACTGCTAAAAAAATTTCAGATGAAAAAATATGGCATCAAGCAAATTTTGACGGACTAACCCAACTGCCGAACCGAAGAATGTTTAGAGATCGTTTAGCTCATGATATTCAAGTTTCTCAAAGGACACAAAAACCATTAGCTATATTTTTTATGGACTTGGATCATTTCAAAGAGGTTAATGACACATTAGGTCATGACAAAGGTGATCAATTATTAATTGAAGTCTCACAGCGAATCAAGGACTGCGTCAGAGAGTCTGATACAGTTTCTCGTTTAAGTGGTGATGAGTTTACTGTCATACTGACAGAGCTAGAAGATGCTATACGTGTTGAGCGTATAGCAGAAGATGTTATTCGTAGTTTAAGTATGCCATTTTTATTTGGGGTGGATAAAGCCTATATTTCTGCTAGCGTTGGAATAGCGATATACCCTAATGATGCAGAAAAAATAGATGACTTAATTAATTATGCTGATCAGGCAATGTATTTAGCTAAAAATAATGGTCGCAACCAGTTCAGCTTTTTCACCCGATCGATGCAGACATCTGCCCATGACCGTAATCAATTATCAATAGATTTACGGTTTGCAATTAGAGATAAGCAATTTCAAATATTTTATCAACCTATTTATAATTTTCAAACAAATACAATAAGTAATGTTGAAGCACTGTTACGCTGGAACCACCCAACAAAAGGTGTGCTTTACCCTATTGATTTTATTCCATTAGCAGATGAAACTGGTCTTATTACTAGTATTGGTAACTGGGTTTTCCAGCAAGCGGTACTTCAAATAAAAGATTGGCAGAAAAGATTTAATCCTAAATTAAAAATAAGCATTAACAAATCGTCTGTCGAATTTCGATCACCTACTAATTATTTAAAATGGATAGATTGTTTAAACCAATTAGAGATTAGTGAGAAAAGCATCATTCTTGATATTACAGAAAGTATACTGAATAACCGCTCTGATTCAGTTAAATCTCAATTAGCAGAACTAACTGCAAAAGGAATGCAAATCGCTATTGATGATTTTGGTACGGGCTATTCAGCAATTTCAAATATCAGTAAATTTGATATCAATTACTTAAAAATAACTCCTGAAATTGTACAAAGTTTAACTACCGAACCTAGTAAATTATCCTTTTGTGAAGCGATAGTTGTTATGGCTCATAAGTTTGGTTTAGATGTTATTGCAGAAGGAATTGAAACAGAAGAGCAGAAATGTTTATTAATAAAGGCTGGTTGTGATTACGGGCAAGGTTTTTTATTTTCAAAACCTGTCCCTATGAAAGCTTTTGAGAACCTGTTAGAGCATGATCAAATAGAAAAATTTTAATGCTATTATTTTTTTTAATAGTAGGGTCTGTATGTTGTATACACTTTATTAGTTATAAGGCAGTATTCAACTTTGTATGTCATAAATATGGGGGAGCGGTGGAAACCAATTATAGGTCAAAATGTTATGAGTGAGTCTACAGTTAGGCAGGTGGTCTTAGATACTGAAACTACAGGTCTAAATCCTCAAGAAGGACATAGAATTATTGAGATCGGCTGTGTTGAATTAGTGAATAGGCGTTTAACCAGAAACTCCTTTCATGTCTATATTAACCCTGATCGAATTATTGATGATGGTGCGATTGAGGTTCATGGTATTACCAATGAATTTTTGCTGGATAAACCTCGTTTTGAAGATATAGTTGATGATTATTTGGCATTTACTGATGGCGCTGAATTAATTATTCATAATGCACCTTTTGATGTGGGTTTTTTAAATTACGAACTGTCTTTGCTTAAACGTCCTCCGGTTAAAGTTGAAGATAAAAGCACCGTTTTTGATACTTTGCCATTTGCCAGAAAAAAACATCCCGGTGCAAGGGCAAGTCTTGATGCCTTATGTAAGCGATATGGTATTGATAACAGCCATAGAGAGTTGCATGGCGCGTTGTTAGATGCGGAGATTTTAGCAGAAGTTTATCTGTCTATGACAGGTGGACAGTTTTCTTTGATGGATTTTGATGAGGAAGAAAATGAATCTAAAGAACAAGGGATTGTTCGATTGTCAGCCGATAGAAAACGGATAAAAGTGACTTCATGTTCTGATGAAGAATTAGATGCACATCAAAATTATTTAGATCTTATCGAAAAAGTAAGTGGGGAATGTGTTTGGAGAAAGTAGTTACTTTTATGTGATATTAAACATTCTCCATGCCATGGAGTAGTTTATTTTAGGGGCTGGGTATCAAAAAATATATTAAGTTGGTTGTTTTAGTTGTTGTCTGTATTGAGATTCGTACAGACATATTATCAGCCGAACCCATACAACCCATTCCTGAAATTAAGGTGTCGAACCCGCAGAAAGTTGAATTAGGTCGGCTATTATTTAATGATGTTCGCTTGTCTAAAGGTGCTCAATTATCCTGTGCCAGTTGCCATTCAATGTCTTTTGGTGGGGCTGATGGGCAGGTGGTGTCTTCAGGTGTTAATGGTCAGAAAGGTAATATTAATTCCCCGACTGTATTTAATAGCAGTTTGAATTTTCGACAATTCTGGAATGGCAGGGCCGCTGATTTATTGGAACAAGTCGATGGGCCTATTGCGAACCCTAAAGAGATGAACTTTAGCTGGGAGCAAGCCATAGAGATACTTAAAAAAGACGCTTTTTATGTGCAAAATTTTAAGCTGGCCTATTCTGATGGATTAACTATTCAGAACATGCGCAAAGCAATTGTGAGTTTTGAGGAGTCTTTACTCACACCCAATAGCCGTTTTGATCAGTTTCTAAGAGGTGATAAAACGGCTATTACTGAAAGTGAGTTATCGGGTTATCAGTTGTTTAAGCAATATGGGTGTATATCCTGTCACCAAGGCGTTTCTGTGGGAGGTAATTCCTATCAGAAATTTTCTACGGTAGGGAATTACTTTGAGGATAGGGGCAATATTACCGATGTTGACTATGGCCGCTTTGTTATTACAAATAAAGAACAAGATCGTTTTGTTTTTAAAGTACCTAGTTTAAGAAATGTCGAATTAACAGCACCTTACTTCCATGATGGCTCGCAGAAGACACTTATTGATGCAGTTAATATTAAGATAAAGTATCAGCTGGGACGGTTACCTAAGGGTAATGATGCTGAGTTGATTGTTGCGTTTTTGAAAACCCTCACAGGGCAGTATCAAGGGAAATTGCTTAAAGGTAGATAAAACAAACATGTTTTAAATTATTTGTATGATTGTCAATGTTAGGGGGATTTATGAGAATAATCAGTGCTTTGTTTGGCTTATTGATAGGTGGTGCTTTTGCATTTGGCGGTATACAAATATCACTAGAAACTGCCGTTCCCATGTATCAATCCTGGCAAGAAATGCAAAGTTGGCAACCCACGACAGCAACGTTACTTAAAATTTCCGGTTCTTCAAATAATAGTGAGGCAACATACCAGTATTCAGTTTACGGGGTTGATTATCAAAATGATCGTGTCTATGTCTCCACTGTTAAAGATAATATTGGCAGTTACCATCAGGAGATGGTTGACCAGCTTAATTGGCTAAAAAAGAACGGCCAATCGGTTCCCATTTGGTACGACCCAAATAATCCGCAACAATCAGTTATTGATCGGGAAATGCGTTGGGGATTTTTTGCATTGAATGTTGGTTTTTGCTCCATTTTTATTATTATTGGTCTTTTAGTGGCAATTGCCAGCATTTTTTCATCTAAATCAAAAAGCCATAATTCCGCTAAACCTTCTTTATTGCAAACTCGAAGGCAATGGAAACAGCATCAAAAAGAGAATAGCTCTGATATCAGTTTTATGGATTATGCTAAAGACATTTTTCAACAACAAAAAGATCAACAACATACTGTTAATGATACTCCAGTTGCCCCAAGAGGCTCACAACCCTGGTTAGAAAAAAAAGAATGGCGCAGCCAGCGTATTCGTTCGGGGGCTAAAAAAAGCATGATGTTTATGTGGGGCTTTGCCATTGTTTGGAATGCAATTAGCTCACCTATTTTATTTGTACTTGAAGATGAAATTGATAAAGGCAATCATGCAGCCTTAATTGCGTTACTTTTTCCATTAGTTGGGCTATTTTTGATTAGAAAAGCGTGGCAATCTACTCAAGAATGGCAACGATTTGGTGTGATTGAGTTAGAGATGGATCCTTTTCCGGGTTCTATTGGTGGTCATGTGGGTGGAAGTTTGATGATTAAAAACTTTGATGATCGTAATGCCAAAGTAAAGGTTGAACTTGAATGTGTTTATAGCTATATGTCAGGCAGTGGAGATAACCGTTCTCGACGGGAAAGTATAAAATGGGCCGAAGGGGGATTTGCAAAAGTAGCTGCTGCTATCAATGGGGTGCAGGTTAGATTTCGCTTTGATGTGCCGGATAAGTTGCCTGAATCAGATATTACGCAAAGTGACAGCTATCATTTTTGGCGACTAAAGGTGGTGTCTGATCTTGCTGGTGCAGATTTAAATCGTGAATATAATATTCCTGTTTTTAGAACTCAACGTGAAGCCAGGCATGTTCGTCATGATATTAGTTCGCAAGTTGAAGAGGTGAGAGAGGAACAGGCTATAAAATCTCAAGTAGCTGTTAGTATGGGCGACTTTTCTAGCACTGCTTTAGCTCGCTCTGTTATCTATAAAAACAAAGGCAATGAAGATGTATTTTATTTTCCAATGTTTAGAAATAAAGTGTTGACGGTTTTTGCATTAATATTTGCCGGTGGTTTTGATTTTGCTGCCTTTTCAATCAATGCTGGCTTTAGCAGTGGTGGTGCAATGGCTATAGGCATGATGATTTTCTCAATTCCTTTTGCATTGGTTGGTTTATTCGCAACGATTGCTTGTATATATTTACCTTTTAATAATTTAACCACAACCTTACAAAATAGGAATGTTAAAACGCGGCGCTGTTGGTTATTTATTCCCATTAAAATGAACTTTATTAGGGGGGATGAAATAAAGGGGATTGAGGTTAAATCAACAGGGAGTACAGGGCAGGGTGTTAAACAAATCAAACATTACAAATTAATGGTAAAAACTAAAACGTTTGATACTGTAACCATTGCTGAAGATATTGATGGTGAGGACTTGGCTCATCAGTTAAAGGACTTTATTTGCAAAAAATTATTTATAAATTGTTAAATGGCTCTACCGATTGCTAGGAGGCAGTCTAAACTTTTTGGTTAAATAAACTTTTGTTTGTTAATTGTTGAGGCGTTTCTGATGCTGGCACACCAATATGAGCAGAGAGCTGACCAGGATTGATGCCTGCTTTTTCAAATTGCGTTTTTAAATAGTCCAGGTTGTTTGAGATTTTGTTAACGACTTGTTGTTCGTCACTCCAAAAACGAGTGCTAATGGTTTTATCGAAGCAGGAAACTTTGCAGTGAATAGTTGCCATTTCCGGCGGTGTGACTGTAATATCGACTGACCAGTTTTCTTGCTGCTGGTTTTCTGATTCATGCTCTCTATTGATTTCAATTTTTACAGATTCAGCATTGTCTTTATGTAAAAACGGTAAATCAACTAACCATACTTGCCTTTGTCCTTCTTCTTTAGGCATGGAGGTCAATTGATTTAAAATGATTCGTGCTAATGAGCTTTCTGTTTTTTGTTGCATTTCTTTGAGCAAATTTAATTCATTCGATTGAATGTTTTGCTCAGTTTTTGCCGATACTTCTTGTTTTAATCCTTGGTGTATTTTAAGTAATTGGCCTTTAAAGTCAGTTTGCAAATCAATATTAGATTTGTTAGCTAATTTGGCTTCTAAAAATACCCCCGATTGTGTTATTGACTGTTTAAGTTGTTTGGGGTCTTTTAAATCTTTTGAATGGGGAATAGTATCTAAAATTTCTCTGGCAATTCGCTTTAAAGCATCTGGAATTTTTTCATTTTTATTAAGCAGTGGAATACTTCGAATAATCTGGTTAACCGCCTCTGAGGGAGGTGACTGGATGGGTAATGCCTTTTTAACAGTTTCCAGAATTTTTTGATCCATGTTTGCTATGGGCTCATTGGGTACCAGAGTGAACGAGGTCTGAGACGATTGTTTAGACACTTGCAGTTGTATTTGTTGCCCGGGTTTAAGGGTGGTGGTCGGCAGTGTTTCTAGTGTGCTCGTTTGGTTTTGTGTGTTGCTGGCGGGTTTTAACTGATTTGTATTTATCGTAATAAAAACAGGCGCAAAATTGCTTTTAGTTTGGCTAGGTGTTGTTGATGTGCTATTGCTTGAAGGGTTCTGTATTTTTAATTGGATGGTTTCGTTTTTAATTTCAACAACCTTAGCAGTTACTATTTGGCCGTTATTGAGTTTTGGTTGCTGGTTTTCAAGTACTTTAAATTCAGGTTTGTCACCTGTTTGTAAGACTTTTAAACTGAGTTGTTGGTTGGGTTTTAATGTGAGTGCTGATGGTTGCTTTTCTAATGGAAAAGTCAGCTGTTTAGCTGACAGGGTGATGACTTGATTTTGTATGTTGGGCGTTTTAATTGATGTAGAGTGCTGGGGTAGCTGATTGGAAAGGACTTTTGGCTTTGTGTCGGGTAACTGTAGAGCTAATTGTATTTGATCACCTTTAGTGCTCACAATATGGGCTTTAATTATTTGTCCCTGAATAAGATTGATTTGTGGTTTTTCCAGTATTTTAAATTCAGGGTTGGTTTCACTTTTACTGACTTCAAGCTGAATAGTCTGACCCAGTTTATAGTTTGGGGTAAGCGCTAAAGGGATATCGTTTTTTAATGGGGCTATTTTTTTCTCAGCAGTTGTTGGCAGTAGTTGAAATGATGCGCTTTGCTCAGCAGTGGGTTTTGTTGTTGCCGGCTGTTGCAATGGTTTTACTAGAACCGGTGGTGATAATAGTGCTTCAGTAGCTGACTGTTTTATCGTAATAGATGCTGGGGTTTGTACTTCAGTTGTTGTTTTTTGTATCGCAGGCTTGATCTGAATTGCTTGTGTGTGAGCTGTTTCAAACTGCGCTAACTTGAGTTTAATAATGGGGTTCTGTTGTTGAAGAATATTTTGAACTGCTTTTTTAGAATAAGCAGCCGATTCAGTAGTGGGTGGTGTATATAGTTTTAATTGAATCTCTTTATCGGTAATCGATAGGATTTTTGCTTTGATAAGCGTAGTGGGGGAGTTGAAAAGCGGGGGTGTTATTGCTGATAATTGTTTGGTTTGTATTTTAACGCTTGGTGTCTCAATTAATGGTAATTTAGGTGGGGGTGTTGTTTGTTTAAGAATGACTTCTTTGGCACGATCAGGATTGGCCGCTTCTTTTGTTTGACTTGGGGTGGCTGTTTTTTCGGGATCAATAGCGATGATTTTAAATTCAGCTACGGGTGTTAGTTTTGTTACAACAAGCTGAAGTGTCTGCCCTTGCTTTAATTCAATAGCCGGTTCACTTGTGACGTGTATGGGTTTATTTGATTGGCTTATCTCCAGCATAAGAGATTGAGTTTCAGCTTTAGCGCTGATTACTTTAACGTCTAGTTGCTGGTTGATTTTTAAATTAAGTAACTCGGCTTTACTGGCAGGTGTGGATGCTTGTTGTAATTGCTTAGGAAGTTGGATATCCATTAACTTAACATTTGCCTAATATGCTCGATTTCATCTTTGGCTTGATCCAGTATGTTAATGCTCTGATCAGCGTCTAAATGTCCAGCAACCAGTTTTTTATACGCAGGTAATTCATCCATTTTGGGCATTTTTTTAATATCAACTTTGCCAATATAGCTATGCAATTGTGAAATCATGACTATGTCCGTGTAGTCTGGTTTTTCACTGCCTTCTCGTCGCCAGTTTTCAGCATGAGTAATCACATCTTCGAAGTCAGCAGGAAAGTCCCATTTGCGAATAATCTGGATGCCAATTTCTGCGCGTAACGATCTGACTGTTTCTGCTAAATCTTTAGGGTTTTCAAGAATCTCAGGCCGTTTATCCGCATACGTTAAAATGGGTACAATACCAATGTCATGAATTAGGCCGGCAAGCATGGCGCGGTCAGGGTCAAAGCCGGGTGTTTTATGGGCAAATACTGCACTTATTGCGGCAACATTACTACTATGCGCCCAAAGTTCCTGCATTTTTTTTCGGATAATCGGTGATTTGGCATTAAAAACAGCTTTCATTGCAAAAGCGGTAATAATATCTTGAGATGCTTTTAAACCTATGCGTGTTAATGCTTCGGGGCAGCTTTCAATTTTTCGTCTGCCTCGGTACAGGGGGCTGTTAGCAATTTGAATTAATCTGGCTGTAATAGATGGGTCAATTTGTACCACACGGGCGATTTTGCTGTTATTAGCTTTCTCATCATTAATGGCGCGCCGAATTTTAAAAGAAACATCGGGAATGGTTGGCAAAGCTAGCTTGTCGGATTGCATGAATTTATAACAATCAAGATACAAACGGTTTTTTGCCAGATTGGCAGCAGGTTTTGTGGTTTTTTCTGTAGCTGTCATAAAGCTGTTTGTTAATTTAGCAAAATCAGGCAGTCATTAAGGAACGTGCATGAAACAACCTCCCGATTTCTAACTGGTTTTTTTGCTCCAGCTGGAATGGTCTCATTCGTTACGTAGAATAACTATGCGCCTCATGAGATCATCCCACCTGAAGCAAAAATCCTGCGTTATAACTTCGGAATGATATTTCATACACGTTCCTAACTATTTTTTATCATAAACTTGTCAATTTAGTTTAAAATTGCCGGTTTAGTAAAGAATTAAGTAAATTTATGAGTGCAGGGCAACATGCCATTGATGAAGATGTTATCACAACACTAAAAACTATTAGAGACTATATTCGTTGGGGAGCTAGTCAATTTGTAGAAAATAAAGTGTTTTTTGGTCACGGCTTAGCAACACCTTTACACGAAGCGGCAACACTGGTTTTTTATGCTATTTTTCAGCCTGCACATCTTGATGATTGTTATCTGGATGCTGTTTTAACAATAGCTGAACGTAAAAAAATTACGAGCTTATTTAAACAGCGGATTGATGAGCGCAAACCCGTTGCTTATTTAACCAATGAAGCCATTTTTGCAGGTCTGTCTTTTTATGTTGATGAAAGAGTACTAGTACCTCGTTCGCCAATCGCTGAATTGATTGAACAGCGGTTTGAGCCTTGGGTTGATGAAGAACAGGTGTTTAATATTCTTGATCTTTGCACCGGCAGTGGCTGTATTGCCCTTGCTTGTGCTTATGCTTTTCCTGATGCACATGTCGATGCGGTTGAGTTATCTGATGATGCGATGGCCGTTGCTCAAATTAATATTGATAAGCATGAGCTTAATGAGCAGTGTGACTTGTATCAATCTGACTTATTTAATGCACTGCCTGATACACAATATGATGTGATAGTCAGCAATCCTCCCTATGTTGCGATTGAAGAATGGCAACAGTTACCTGCTGAATATCATAAAGAGCCAGAGATGGGCTTTACCGGTGGTGTATCAGGGCTTGATATCGTCATACGGCTTTTAGCCGATGCAAATAATTACCTGAGTGATCAAGGTATCCTCATTATTGAAGTGGGAAGTTCAGCAGAAACCTTGCAGCAGCTATTTCCTGATATTCCTTTTTACTGGCTTGAATTCGAAAGGGGTGGTGATGGTGTTTTTCTACTCACTTCTGAACAGGTTCAACAATACCATCAACACTTTTTAGAAAAAATTTAATATGTCTGGAAATTCCATAGGAAAATTATTTACAGTAACCACTTTTGGAGAAAGCCATGGTTTGGCTTTAGGCTGTACAGTAGATGGTTGTCCACCAGGCATCCCATTAACTGAAGCAGATATTCAATTGGACTTGGATAGAAGAAAGCCCGG
>ENA-ORXI01000380-ORXI01000380.1-sediment-metagenome-genome-assembly--contig:-NODE-380-length-36810-cov-8.921460_pt1 | contig 36810 bp, 28 predicted proteins | sample MGYA00237861_ERZ511468 | MGnify/ENA primary metagenome ERZ511468 (study PRJEB26299, sample SAMN06266213) | sediment metagenome | isolation source: Hudson Canyon methane seep mesocosm | place: USA:Hudson... | reverse complement strand
GTCAGAAAAAATGCATGATATTGTTATTGGCTTATTGATTAACAAAGTCGAATTCGGTCTGGATATTCATGCTTAACTACAAATTCGACCCACTACCGTTGTAATCTCAGCGCCTTTACTTAAAAGTTGTTTCACCATATCTACCTGGCCATATTCAGTCGCTATTATTAAAGAGTTTTTTTATCATTATCTTTTTCATTAACTAAAGCACCATGAGAAACAAGCCATTTTGCAATTTTTGTTTGGCCACTTTTAATTGCAGCCATCAAAGCCGTTTGACCATATTTATTTTTAACATTAATATCCGCAGAATTACTTAATAGAAATTTCGCCATATTTAAGTCTCCTTTTGTCACTGCAAATATTAATGCTGTACGGCCAAATTTATCTTTTAGATCAATCTCTGCACCAAAGCTTATCAGTAACTTTGCAACATCTATTTGACCATTAATAGATGCTGCCATTAGAGCACTCTTGCTTTTAAATTTACCCCGGGTAAACTTTAACTTAGCGTTAACATCCATATTTTTTGTTAAAAGCAACGAATTAACTAGCGAAAGATCACCAAAATAAGCAGCAGATACTAACGATTCCAAAACAAAATAATTGTTTGAGTCAATCTTTTTAGCTTCTCTCGATAGTCTTTTAGCTATATCATAATGTTTATCACGAAGAGCTAGTGATAAAGCGGTTGAACCAACATTACAACTTGCTGAAGTTTGTACTGTGTAATCAACACCTTCATCCAATAACAACTCAACACTACTTAACTTGCCACTAATAACTGCACTCATTAGTACTGACCAATTATCTACCCTCTTTACGTTAATACTTGCTCCATTATCAAGCAATATTTCGATAATATCATTGTACCCTCCGTATGATGCTCGATGTAATGGTGTTTTGCCATATTCATCAACTTTATCAACATTAGCACCGTAACTCAGCAACAGCCCTACTATACCCTTATGACCTTGCATCGCTGCAGTTTCCAAAGGCAGATTACTTATATTTTTTTTATCCTGAATTTTTAACAACAATGCAACAATATCTTTATCTCCATTAAATACAACTTGGCTCAATACATTGCTCCCCTCATTATCATTTACATCTATCAATGCACCTTTTTTTATTAATAATTCAACTACGCCTAAATGTCCCTTTTCAGCAGCGTACATTAAGGCAGTTCTGCCACGTTCATCTTGACCATTAATTTCAATCCCTTCCTCAATCAATGTATTAACACCGTCCTTGTCACCATCATCTGCTAAAGTTAAAAAATGTTGGAAACGTATCTTAGTTGCTACCGTAGCTTCCATAGCATTTGCGATATTGTTAAGCATCAAACCACAAAGTAGTATCATATTTAAAATTTGCCAATTATTTATCTTCAATTTCATTCTCCTTTTCACATACTTTATTTTTGTCACATGCTTTAATTGTTTCTTTAGTAGTTAGTCTTGATATAACTCTAATCATTGGCCCTTTAACAGAATTTTGGCTAATGATAGTATTGACATGATCAAAGCAGGTCTTGCCATTGCCACCTTCTGCCAAAATATTATGGCTATAAAGCCCGCATAAAAAAACAAAGATAATTTTTTTGTTATTTCCTAAATGCATTTGTAATTCCTGATTTTATAAATTTAATGAGAGTTCCTATATACAAATTATTTCCTTATACCCATTAACAAGGGATACACTCCATTTTTGTGTTCTTTATAAAAATAAATTACAGATGATATAAATAGTGCATGAACGGAAATATATAATCATTATAAAAAACAGTCTCTTATGATAAAATGAAGGTCATAAAGATATCCGAAGTTTGGTTTCCAGTAGTCTGCAAAAAAAGAATAAGTTATTGTTATTAATAGACTATTAATAATCTAAAATTGTACTGGCAAATACCGAACCTTCAATACCCCTTACTTTTACCAAAACTTCGCCGAAAAAATCATGAGAAATATCATCTCTCCATAACTTGAAATTGGGCAAGTGGATATTGCCAATATTGTTTTGGATGTCACATCGAGAGATGATATCCCACTTATTCTTCTTGGGTTGCAACATATCTATACGGAACCCTGCCTACAAAAATCCGTCTTTAAAGTTCTTCAGGAAATCATTCCACATAAGCCTAAACATAACAGCTCTGGATCAGTTGTCGTAGCCTTTGATAAAGGCCGCCCAGGAATGGACCAATGGAGCATACTGGTATTGGGGACTTTACGCTTGGCACTAAATGCTGATTTTGATCGTATTCAAGAACTTGCAAATGAACATAAAACGCTCAGAATGATGCTTGGGCATGGCGTTTTTGATAACAAGAATTATCGCCTGCAAACATTAAAAGATAACCTGAAGCTGTTTACACCTGACATCATGGATCGCATCAACACCGAAGTCATAAAAGCGGGCTATCAGTCACTCAATATAAAGACAACAGACTTAATTCAAGGTCGCTGTGATTCGTTCGTTTTGAAAACAGATGTTCATTTTCCAACGGATATTAATTTACTTTATGATGCCATCAGAACACTCTTTAGGCAGTGTGTTCACTGGCGAAAAAGTTATCATTTGCCTGAATGGCGACAACACAAATACAACCTAAGACAATTCAAACAGCAGTATCGTAAAATTCAAAAGTTACGCCATTCCTCCTCAAAAGATGAAAAGAAAAAAGAATTACAGGCCCGCTTGATTAGAGAGGCTCATCAAGTTTATATCGACTTGGCTCAAAAATATCTGAATAGGGTAACGGGCAGTGCAGAAATATTAAAAAAGACTTGTCAGATTCCCGATACTTTATTAAATGAACTGGAGACCTTTCAACAACATGGACGTAGACAAATCGAGCAGATAAAACGACGTGTCATTGAAGGGGAAAAGATACCCCATGATGAAAAAGTATTCTCATTATTTCAGCCACACACAGAATGGATCAGCAAAGCCAAAGCGGGGGTTCCCGTTGAATTAGGGATACGCGTCTGTATTATGGAAGACCGTCATGGGTTTATACTGCATCATAGGGTCATGCAAAAAGAAACCGATGACAAAATAGCTATAAAGATGGTCGAAGCAACCCAGAAAAAATTCTCATCGTTTAAAGCCTGTAGCTTTGATAAAGGCTTTCACAGTAAAAGCAATCAAACTGAACTGAAAGAAAAGTTAGAGCAGTGTACCTTGCCGAAAAAAGGCAAATTATCCGCTAAAGACAAAGCGCATGAATATGCCGAAGAATTTAAGCAAGCCAAAAAGAAACACTCTGCCGTAGAATCGGCCATAAATGCACTACAAATTCATGGATTGAGTCTATGTCGTGACCATGGTATTGAAGGGGTTGAACGCTATACAGCTTTAGCTGTATTATCAAGAAATATACAGAAACTCGGAGCCATCAAACGAGAGAAAGAAAGACAACAGTTAAAAAAACAAAAAAAAGTGGCTTAATTTAAAAAAGCATCACTGCTGTCGGGTTAGTTCGCCAAAAATCTGGTAAAAGAGTAATAATACTCATATAAAGGCTATAAGTAGATAGCCGTTTCTCGGAAATAGTCAAGATTGAGAAATCAGATACCATATTAGTGGGTTTGTTTTAAAAAAATACCGCTTTTTCGTTCAGGCACTAAATAGTCAGCCCTGAAAAAGTCACTAAGCGAGGTTATCAGAAACGACTCTATTTTCCAAAATCTGCCCAATCGGCCTCAGATGCTGAATGATCTATTGTCTTGCTCTATTAATCGTTATTTTTAGCGATAAAAGTTGTGCAAAAAGAAACAAAAGGGCTGCTCTCATCCATTTTGCCATATTCCAAGCGCAGGCAGCCATTAGTAAATTTATACTGTCGCCCAAGGTACCTTTAAGAAAGTTTCTGGTTAATCTAAAGTCCGTTTTTAAATGCCCTATGATGGGTTCTATTGCGGCTCGCCTTCGGCAACGTTTCCTTTTTTTATCTCGTTGGTAACGATTGTCTTTTTTCAGTGGAGCTGCGGGTAAAATAACCGTTGTATCTCCGAATGTTTTTTTGCCCCGATAACCTCGATCACAAACAGCTAACTTAACGGCTTTTCCTCGACTTTCTTCAATATTTGAGAGTACTTCAGGTAGTGTATGGTTATCATGAATATTACGCTCATGGCTTGCTACACCCACGATTATGTTGGTTTTTGCTGTGCTGGCCACGGAGACTTTATTGCCATATTCATATTGCTTGTGATCTTTGCCTTTTCCTATGCAATAAACATCAGGTTCATGCAGGGAATAAATTTTGTTTTTGTCTTTCGGTTGCTGTTGCAATACCCGTTCGTAAAACAGAAATTCTTTTTGATGAGTCTCGAATAAATTGTATTTGGGTAGGGTTCTACGCAGTTCACGAATTAGAATACCTGCGATGGTGCGAAGACGTTTGAGTGCTTTTTTGGCTTTGGCCCGGCGTTTTACATGGCGAAAGTGCGGATAGCTAAGCGTAGGTTTTTTACTTCCTTCGTGAATGTTCTGCGTTGCTGGATACCGTAATGTTTGGCTAGTTTGTTAAGGCGATTAATGATCTTGATGGCTAATTTGGCATCGGTTGGATAAGTGATCGCTTTTTCTTGCACGGTGGTATCAATATTGACGGTCTCTTCCAATGCTGTTTTTCCGTGTAAACCGACACTGGCCTGAAAGATCTTTTCGAAACCTTTCTCACCAATCCGTTTTCTGAAATGAGCCAGCTCTGTACTGTCACAAGGCAGCTCTAGACTGAATTCTGTTTGACCACAAAATGCTTGGTAATACGGATTGCGTTTAAATTGCACAACGACTTTTTCATCACTCAGGTTTTCAATGTATTTCAATAGCTGTAACCCAACCATTAAACGAATCGGTTTGGCTGGGCGTCCTACATCGGGTGTGTAATATTGCGAAAATTCTTCTTCAAACTCTGACCAAGGAATGACTGCTGCAAGTTGAAGTAACGGATCCAGTAAATCCAACTGCTGGAGCAGGTATGTACCAAATAAACTGGTTTGATGGGCTGTATTTTTGGGTAGCAACATTTTCGACTTTTCGACCAGAAAATAAAGGACTATTTTAACATTTTTGGTCGTTTTGTTCAGCTATAAATTCCATTATTTCCTTTTATATCAATAGTGTATGATGTTTTTCATGGGCGACTAAATAATGTTTTATAAACTTCCAGAAATGTTTTTCTTTAGTCGGCTTAAGTCGATTAACGTCTTTCAGCCTTAAACAAAATAAAGACAATATAAAATACATTGAGTTTATCAAGCTTCTTAGTCAAGCAACTTTTAGCTGCTCATTTACAACGGGTAACTTTGGTTTCTACGGTGGTACTATCAGGAAAAACGATGAAATGGGCTTTGTGGTAAAAATCTACTTTATATTTTTGCTTCTCCCCTTCTAAGTCTCGACAATCTTTAGCTTGAGATATTGATTCATAAGTATAAAATAGGCCGTAGACAATAAAACTGATGGCTGCCAAAATAATTAAACATCCAATTGGATCATTCTCAAACCATCTAAAAAAACCATTGAATAATGAAAAAACTGCTCTTAATAACATATTGAATCTCCGTTGTTAGGTTAATCTTTATAAAGTAACAACGGAGAAAACTTACATTTGTGTTTTTGCAAAAATAAGTTGTACCTATCTATCAAAAAGAGTTTCAATTGATACTTGAAACTATTACCAATTTACTTAAAAGTATTAGAATCAAGTTATAGAGTTTTCGGCTTAAAGGGTGATCCTTGGGGTTGATTCAATGTTAGCAAAAACTTGCATATTTTTAATATTGATAGTATCAAAGCATTCACCTTTCCTTACTTTCCCGGTATTTTAAGTGCATGAATAATTCTACTAAGAGGCCCATGGCCTGGGAAGAATTCTTCCGCTTTAAAACACGCGAAACAGTCAATTTTACCAAAATTTAATAGAATATCTTCTATTTCAGCCAAAGGCATCAATTGATTTTTTAATAATTCAATCGCCATTTCATGCGTAATATCAGCAATCAGCTTTATAGAAATTGTTAGGTCAGCTTTATCTTTACTACCTGAGTCCTGTTGGATGTAATACTCAACAATATCTGGCAATTCAATTCTATTTGGAAAAGCATGACCTGTAATGGATGGGCGAAGTTTAGAATAATCCATTTCAATTACTTCTTCTTTAGGATAGCTGAATTTAGTAAATTGATCTTGACTTTTAAGGGATAAGAGCCTTCCATCAGAACCATAAGATGATAAGACTACTTTTGTATTTGGTAACTGTATTGATTGCAGAATAGCTTTATTTGACCAGTTAAAATTACTGGATTTTCTTTTTTTTGTTTTAAAATCCACCCATGAAAGTTTTTTTATTATACTGTTACCATCTACCTCTACCCTATCAACTTTAGCTTCAAAGTTATCAGTAATAGTTTTGATAATGTATTTACCAGAGTAGGCTACTTCTGCATGCTGGCCATTAAAAATGGCTTTATATGGATACCCAGTTTCAAAACTAGATTCAAATTTTTCAATAATTTTTTTTGTTATTAAATCTTCAACGGTATAAAGTCGAGTGAACCTTTCTCCACCAGAAAGTGTTTTTTTTGAATATGATTTTTTTAAGTGGGAAATAACACTGTTTTTTGAATTATATTTATTTACAATAGTGTAGTATTCATTATTACAGTCTAACGGCAAACATCCATAACTATACTCTGTTTTCATCCCATCAGGTTCTTTAAGTGACTCAACTCGTTGCCTCTCGTTGTAGCTGATAATAAGAGGAGGTTTATCCTTATAGGTAATTTTTGTCATTTTTTCCTTGCGGTCATATTCGTATTGATAGACATTATCATCAACATCTCTAGACTCACTTAAATTACTCCCTTGATACAAATAACTAGCCTTTTCGCCATAAATTGATGATTGTATTTCAATAACACGACCATTCTTATTTAGCTGGAATAAAATATGATTTCCGGCATTATCACTAATTCGACTTAAACGCTTACGTTTATCATAAAAAATATTTACAATATATCCTTTGGAGCTTTGGGTTCGAATAAGATGTCCTTCAAAATTAAAATATTCATATAAACCATTTGCAGTTTTTCTGGTATATCCATGACTATTTTTTAAAATCGTTTGTTTACTTCGTTCCGATTCATAAATGCCTTCAATAATATCACTGCTAGGTAACAATGATTGATACTTCAATTCACCCCTCTTTCTTTGAGAGAGACTATTATTCAGTTTATCTAAACGTTTTAAATAATCAGTTTCATTTTTAAAATATCCCATCCTTTGCTCTAATTGCACTATTTGTTTAGCCGAATTATCAATGTTAACCCCCTCTTTCTGTATTGAAAATTCCACCCGTCTACCCGTACCATTTTCACGAATAGAAATATCTCCTCTACCATTATCAATTAAATACGTCTCATAATCACTTCCCCAGCCCCGTCCAAAAAGGCCAACTCTTGACGAGAATGAGTTATATGTTCTTTGAATTTTTAGTTTTTCATCATAGCTCATATCTTCGTATGTCATATAAAAATTTCCATTTTCAAGTCTCACTCCGGCACAAACATTACTATTTACTAATATAAAAACCAGGCATACTTTAGAATAAATTTGGTTTAACATTTTTCACCATAAAGCTAAAAACTCATAAAAACTTGTCTATATAGACAATATAACCCAATATAAAATTTATTAATCGCTCGATATATTAATTGTCTGAATATAATTATTGCCAATAATAAAAATTTTATGGTTATTTACAATAACTTTATTAGGAACATCAGATAATTTAAAATCAAGTATGAGTTTACCTGTTATTGAACTTGATAATCTCACTGAGGAATTATCAGCTGTTATAACAAGCTCTTCACTTTTGATAATTTCCATAATATGAGGAACAAACAATTCATCACCAATAGTGGCAAGTCGTAAACCAGTTTTTATATCCCAAATATAAACATACCCATCACCAGATAGTGAGTACATTTTATTAAATGATTTATTAAAAAAAATCTTTTTTATAGGGGCACTGTGTCCATAAAACTGGTGTATTGGCTTACTACCTGTATCTGCTTCCATATCCCAGAGAATAATTTTATTTGATAGTGCATCTGATGCCATTAGATATGGCTTATCACTCTCTATTGATAAAGCACTATATACACCCGATGCTTTAAATTTTTTTATAAAGGAACCATCCTGAGTGTTTAAAATATCAATTTTTCCATTTACCCAGAAAACTGCTATAAATTTTTTAGTCGACAAAATAGAAATAATTTGAGGAATTTTTTGCTCTTTTGTTATATTTTCTCTCTCCCTTGAGTAAGACCATTTTTTCTTTCCTGTACTTATGTCGTAGGCAGTAACCTGCCCCTCCACCATACTAATACATAAGTTTAAAGCAGGGACAACTGTTTCTATCCGCGTATTATTTACACATGATTTTGTATTTAAAACCTTTGCTGAATTATCCTCAATAGACCACGTTTTTAAATATTGTTTATCCTTTTTTTCCTGGTTTGAATCGACTAACGCGATTAATTGTTTTTTATCCTGACTAAATAAAAATGATTTAATATCATTAATACTTTTTATAGAATAAAGAAAGTCATGGCTATTAGCATCAAATACTTTAATGGTTTTTTTATCTGTCTGAATAAATGCAGTCTCATTATCAATTCTTATAGCATCTAACCGAACTGGTACAGGTAAATTCGGTAAATTTGAAGATATTTTTTTTCTATCCCAATTAAAGATATTACCCCGTTTACCAACGGTTGAAAATATTTTGTTTACAGGTGAAACTGCAAGACGAATGTCTGATTGATCAAGTTGAAAGCTTGATTTTAGTTTACCAGTTGGTACAGACCAGATAAAAACCATACCGTTATTACTAACAGCAATGACTTCATCACCTTCTGATGAAAATTTTATACGATTTATAAAATGTGTACTATTAAGCTCTAATACAATAGGCTCATTATTATCCTTGACTATACTTCGAAGTATGAGTTTATCTGGTGATCCAGTCAAAAGAATATTTTCATTTACAGGGCTAAATTCTACAAATTCTGTATCAACACCTTTGTCACTATCACTAAAAAAGAAAACCTGCTCACCTGTTGTAACGTTCCAAACATATACCCGACCTTCAGAATGCCCTGAAGCAAAATATTTACCACTTTTTGACAAACTAAACTTATTAGCAGTCAAAGGTATATTTTTTTGTGATATCTTTATTCGTTTTTCAGTTTTTACATTCCACATTTCGATAGGACGTTTCGATCCGCCAGTATATGCAATCTCACCATTTGGAGATAATAAAACGTCTGTTATATAGGAATGATTTTCTGAAGATTTAAGTACAGCAATTGACTGCCCTGTATTTACATCCCAAACACGTGCAGTAGCATCGCGACTACCGCTAATCAGTAGAGAACCGTTTTTATTAAAATGAAGTTCTCCAATTCGTCCTGTATGACCTTCTAGTTCATATTTCTGTTTGCCAGTATTTAAATCCCAAATAACAGGGCTATTAAAAAAACCTCTAGAAGCTAATATATTTTGCGTTGGGCTAAAAACAGAATCCCAAACGACTTTTTTATTATGGTCTAGGGTAAATTTAAGCGACTTACTCACAGTGTCATAAATATTAATAGCTCCATCTGTTGCAATAGAAGCAAGTAATCTACCAGAAGCATTATAATTGATAGAATTAAAACCTGAAGAGCCCCGTCTAAAATGGCTATGTAATGCTTTGTAACGTACTTCAGCATGCCAAGTCATCAATTTCAACTCGTTATCTAATTCTTTTTTGTTTACAAATTGTTTCGAGAAGTCTATTGCCTCAATGCTTTTTCTTTCCATCATCAAGGTTCGCATTTTCTCTAAAGCTACTGTCTCTTTGCTCAAAAGGGACTGACTTAAATTTTCTATTGCTAATTGTAAATCGTCATTAAAAAAATATTGATTGTTCATTATTTTTTTATAAGTATCAATATGCTTGTTGTTAGAAAACAAATGACTTCCTCCCTGATTATTTGGTAACGTCCATATAATGACTTCCCCATCTGAAGTTATCGCTGATAATGTTGAATTATCATTATTAAATATCATTTTGTTAACATGACTACCTGCATTTAATTGTGCAAGCCTTTCTCCATATTTTGCACTTCGTATTTCTATTTGTCCTTTAGAACTCCCCAAAGCAAACAATTGACTATTTGAACTCCATGTGATGTCCTGCCACATTTCATTAGTGGTTTTTCCTGAAATATTTATTGCTTGGTATTTATTTGAATCCCATAATTGAAAGGGTATTGTCTCATCATTTTTTGATATACTAACAATACGCATTCCATCAGGGCTATATTTAATGGCACTTATCGCGGCCTCATGCTTTGAATTCAATTTTTCAATTTCTTGACCATCATAATTAAGTAACTTCACATCACCATTAAGACTCCCCGTAATTAACTGGTCACTGAATGGATGATAATCAGCCACTGTGATATTTTTCAACAAACGTCTGTAGTCAGATGAAGCAGTCCTAAACAGTTTTGCAAATGTACCATGTAAAGTTAATAATAATTTTCCATCATGTGATGTTTTAATCTTTAAAATTTCAATAATTGGATCAGTCCATTTTCTATCTATTTTTGATGTGGCTAATTTAATGATTTCTTTCTTATTGGGTTCCAATGACTTCAGCTCCTTTGATAACTGACGATGTTCCTGATCAATTAATACCGTTTGAAAGTTTCCTTTATCATTAAAACCAGCAACAATAAATTTATCTGGCGAGCTAAGCAAACCGATTATCAGCAAACGACACTGGTCTTTTTTTGATTCAAACTCATTTTTGAAGCTGGCTATTAATGCATGTTTCTCATTCTCATTTTCTGCACTTTTTTTATCAAAGTCACAACCACTAGAACCATTCTGAATTAATTTATCATTTTCTATATCCCATAATTGCCAAGTTGGGCCTTTTATTTTGATACCATCAGCACTAGAACGAATAGCTAATAACACTCGTTGCTTATCGATAAAAGTAGCATAGCCAACCCATAAGGGTTCTTTTAATATAGGGGAGGACCATAACAAGTCCTTTGTTGCAGTGTTCCATACACTTGCTTGGCTTCCGTGAGCAGCAATAATTATATTTCCAGTAGAGTCAAATTGTGCATGAGAAACCCCACCCTTTGACAAATCTGCTATAGACCATTTATCATTATCAAGTTGATTAGTATCAATTAACTTTAAAGAACTATTTTTTCCTGCTACTAATAATTGTGATTTTGATGGATTAAATTGTGCTACATCTAGTGACTTAGTAGACTTTACAATCACTTTTCGCTGAAAGGGAATAGGAATTTTGTTAACAGTTATATCAAAGGCATCCCCAGCTATTACCAACTGATTTGATTTCTTTAAATAAAATAAATCAGATATATTCTGATATTCTTCATTTCCTCTATTTATGAAATGGCCATTATTTTGTAAAACTTGTACTAAGCCATTATCTAGACCTAAAGCAATTTGTCTAGAATGTGTATTAAAGCTCAAATTATTAATGTTAAAATCGCTATGAATTGACCATTGTCCTTGATATTTACTATCAATCTGTTTCCAGAAACTTAAATCATTATTTATTGACGTGCTAATAATTGCGTCACCAGTATAAAAATACAACTTTTTAATAGCATGTAAATGCGCTCTCCAAGATATATTATCTTTTACAATTAGTTGTTCATGATCCTGGAAAATACTAAATACACTAACAACGCCTTTTATATCTCCTATACCAAGCTGTATTGGCCTTTTTTTATTCCATAATAATGTCTTGATTTTTGTAGGATGCTTGAGTTGAATAGATATTTCGGGGCTTTCTGCTAAATAAATATATACTTCACCCGTATCAAGTAAAGCAGCAATTAACTTTCCGTCGGATGAAATAGCCATTTCACTAATATTATTATCTCGTAATATGTGTAGCGGCCTAGTATTATCACCTTCATTCCAAATTTTTATTGTTCCATCCATACTATGAGTAACTACTTTACCCGCCTGAGTAAATCCAGTAGAGATAATAGGTCCATGATGGCCTTCAAAAAATACAGGCTTAGAATTTGTTTTAATATTACCATTATCTAATTGAATGAGAGTTGCAGTCCAATCAGCGCTCCCAATTAATAATTTCTGGCCATCTTCTGAAAATTTGAGGGCAGTAATACCACTTTGATGATGACCTAACGAATTAAGTAATTTAAAGTTGTTTTTTGTGTCCCATAATTTAACACTAGTATCTGCACTTCCCGATGCTAACACTTCATTTTCTGGGCTATATGCCATAACTGTAATAGAGTTGGCATGCCCTTGTAAAACTCTTGATTTTGTATCCAATAAATTTAACACATGGCTAAGTTTAAACTTAATCTGTATATCATCTTTTAGTGTTATGGCTGATGCAGACAGAAATATAGCGGCTTGGTCAATTAATCCTTGTTCAAGAGCTGCACTACCTTTATTTTTAAATATCTTTGCTAAATTCTTGTTTGACTGTTGCAAGTAATCATTCGCTTCCGTAGCTTTTTTCTCAGCATTGGAATAGGCAAACGTAATCAAAACTAATAAAGTTATCAATACAAAAACTGTTACTGCAATTTTATTTTTTCGTTTTCTTTCTATTTTTAGAACTTTTTGAGTAGATTTATCAATAAATTCACAAACATCTTTCTTTAACTTATATCGTTTCTTTAATTCTTTTGCTTCAATGAGCAACAGCCCTTTGGGCAATAATATACCTCCCTTTTTCCACATTTTAGCTTCAAGATTAAGCCTGTCTATGAGTTGAAAATCTTTTATACGGATGTTAATTATTTTTTCTACACGGGGCCAATGAGACAATAGTGTCTCATGAATGATTCTAAACTGAATTGAGTTTTGTCTACTATTTCCTTGCTTATTATTGCCCCCTACCTGCTCTTGAACAAAGAGCTTAGCCTTTGTAAAAATATTAATAAGTTCAATACTCTTTGAGTCAGAGGTAAAACTCTCTAATAATGCTGGCTTTGATACAGGAATTTCCTCACTATATCTAACTTTAACTAGCTCCCATATTACATTCGGTAAACATTGTTGTTGCTCTTTTTTTAACCCTTGATAAATTTTTTCTGCCTCGTGGGCAATCACATCTTTTAACCCTCCACCTTTTTCACCACCTTTATCTTCAAGAGTAATTGCTTTATAAGCACCTTTTTTAATTTCATGTGTTTTTTTATCCCTTTGATCATACAATTTACTTAAGGTAAACTCTAACATAGGAAGTGCATCGACTTCTTTGCCAAAATCAGCTTTTATTCTTTTGGCTAAACTGATTTCCCCCTTATCTAGTTCAAAGGTTACACCTACCCTTTTGGCAGGTTCTTCAATAATATGTTCAATTGCTTCTGGATCTATGCTATCCAGCGTTGTGATCGCTCCATCATCAAAGGCTCTACTTAGATCAGACCCTTTAAACTGCCCAAAAAAATCAATCCGGAGTGTTGATATCAACCAATATCCAGCTTTATTAAACTGAATAATAAAATCAGATAACCAGTCAATTGTTGCTGGCAGATAGTCAGACGTATAAAGTTCTTCTTGTTGATCAATAACCCAGATAAATTGAGATTTATCATCACCATTATCTGATGGCAAAACATTTCTTAAACTTTTTAATAATGAAGAACAATCCGTGGGGTTTTCCTTTTTTAACCGTTTAACATCAATGCCTTTAATCTGCACCCAAGAGTTTATAATCGATTGAATTAACAGTTCTATTTGATCAACCGAATCATTTGCTTTTTGAATGGTTTTTTCTGAATTAATATTAATAGATTCGTCAATCTTTAATTCCGCATCACGCGGGCGCCATTTGGACCAAAGACAATTTGTAATGCGGGGTAAATTACTTTCCTCACACAAATCGACTATCCCATTAACCAATAAAGGCATAACCCCCGCAAAGACAATTGAAGACTTACCAGAGCCACTGGCTCCAACCAGAAGAATATTTGGATTATCCGATTTAACACGACTTAATAGTTTAGAAGAAAAATCCTTAATTTCTTTGCTACGCCCAAAAAAAATTGGGGCATGTTCAAAATCAAAAACATCTAAACCTCGATATGGATTTCCAGTATACGTATCTGAGATCACAATCCCTATTCCTCTCAGCGCATCTATCAAGGTATTAACAGAAAATAATTCAACCTTTTTTTCTTTTGCTTTATTATGAACATCCGATTCAATTTCAGCTCGGTTCCCTTCTGGATAAAATATTATACTGCCACTGGGTAAAGCATCTAAAGCCGCCCGAATTTTTTCGTTAATACCTCCTATAGGTTCAACTCGTCCATCTTTACTAATTGCTCCCGTTGCGACAATTTCGAACTGCTTTTTATTAGGTAAATACCGTTCAACGTAGGTTAATGCATAACCCATCGCAAATGCTAAATCTGCAGATCGACCATCGAGGTCAGAAAAATTAATTTCAGAAGAGTCTAATTTAAACCTTAATTCAATTGATCTATAATTTTTTTTATCCGCCCAGAGTAAATTATTAAGAAAGGAAGCACTTTCAACCGCAGAGTTTTTAATATCTGCTGTATAATTTTTTGCCCCTCTTAGGATAATATTATCATTACGTGAGCCGTATACGCCTGGAGGAGCCAAGTATACTTGGACATTAAAAGTTAAACCTTTCCTACTATCATCCAGCCGTTTAATTAACCCACGAACAGTTACCATTATTTTTTCCTGAATTTATTCGATTTTAACTGTTATAGGTTGGTTCAGATCAAAATTTGTCTTCCTTTTATCTAATACGATATCAGCTACACCATCCTCAATCAGCTCTGATAAAACTGTTACTGTACCTATAATAACTGTGGCTCTTCGGTTTTCGTAATCTGAACTATTCTCAGCAAGTATATTTACGGTAATAAACACTTCATTTTGTGATGTAAGAATTTTGTAACAAAACTCCCCATTAGAACTCGTTTTTTCAATGGGTTCTTTAACACTTTCTTTACTAGCAGCGGCTAAAGGAAGAAAAACCTGTTCTATAAAGAGCTCTTTTTTAACTGGAAATTTTAATTCAGTTACAATTGATTCCCTTTTAGTCACTGAAGTTTGTTTTTTATACTTTGTTAGTGCAGAAACAAAACCTTGGAAAGAATCACTATTCATCAACTTTATTACAGGATCTTTTTCTAGCGGTGGCAATGGGTTGTTATCTTCATTAATATTCATTTTTTAAACCTTTTCTGATTTTGCTAGATTACATAAGTGCATTAAGTTGCCTGTAATTATTGAATCGACATCATTCTTCTGAATCTTATTTTCTAATCTCATAATGATTGATGCTTTTATTTTTTTAGAATCAGGATCATTAATAATATTTTTCACATTTAAAAAAACTAAACAAAATTGCTCTCCAAATTCGCTTCCAGCTACGCAAATTAGCTTAATCATAGTCTTTGGGTCCAAAAAAAAGATGAACTTTGGTTTATTTTCAGCAATTTGTAAAACATCAGTGGCAACAATTAAAAGCTTTTCTTCATGGTCACGATATGGCAGGACTGTTCCATCTACTATAATTGCGAGTTGCACTGGTGAACTTAATAATAGATGAGTTAACTCCATACAGGGGGCATTCAATAGCGATTGAAATACAGCTTCGTAACATCTATGAACTCTCTTTCGAACTTGATTAATAGTTAAATTACATTGTTTAGCTGTTTTTTCTAAGGTGCTGTTTTCAATTTTTTTTCCTTGAAAATATAAAAAGAACACCTCTATAGTTTCTTCATCTAACGCATCAATGATGTGAGAAAACAACGATTCCTTTAACTCTTCAACTTTAGTTTCATGGTCCGTAGCACAGTCCCATAGTTCATTATCACCGGTTTTTTCATCATCTTTTTCTTTATCGTAATCCGTTCCCTCACTCTCAGATGATTCATATAAATTTAAATTAGCATCATTAGTATTCCCCTCAACGTTATCATCAAGTGTAACAAAGTTAGAAGATAAATTTCTTTTCCTTAGACTCAATGTATTCCTATAGTATCTCAAACTAGGGATACGAATCCCCTTACAATGCTCTAAAAGGTGGTTTAAATCCTCATCATTCACTTGACTTAATTTCTCAACCACTTCATTTTTTTTAAATCCAGTTAAAAAGTCACTCAAATTTTGATTAACTTTTTTTGAAATAGAAATATTTTCAAATCGCTCCCCTAATTTATTTTTAGCAGAAATTTTAATATCTTCGAAGGAATGATTAATCACTATTGAACCATTATTTTCAACCACATCTTTGATAATTTTTAATACAGAGTAGATCGCCTCCGACGCTGTGGAATCTTCAGCATTAAATTCCACGCTCCCAAATTTAGAACATAATTGCTTATAGCATTCTAATAGGTCAAAAAAACTCGGGGCCTTTTTCAAAATACTAGGGTGAGTCGATTTTAAGTCTACAAGCACTTTATTTAGGTTTTGAAAATGGTCATTATTCCCCATCAATTTATTTGTGAGCGTTCCAAGTGCATCACACCAAAGATCTTCGTTTGATGTAATTCCAATGCTTTGTTGCCTCCAACATTGGACAAACTCATATTGCTCTCTTTTCGGGGCTAAACCTGTTGCTGCCCATTTATTTATTTTATCTAAAAACTCTATCTCTTCCGATGTCATCAAACACCTCCTTACACAGTAAATTTATCTTGAGTTGAATCTACTACCTGACAGGTTCCAGTTTGTGGTAATAGATCACCTAATTTTTAACATTCCTCTTATTGCTTATCAAGCACACATACTTTTAAGATATCAAGGCCTTGAATAGCTCCTTGATACGAAATTATTGCCCAAAAATTAGTCTTCGCAATTACACCGAGGTCACTAGCATTAAGATTACAAAAACCACTTTCTATATAACAACTAACATGTGTTTCAAAGGCCTTTTGTTCTATTACATTGCAGTCGGTTTTAGTTTCTGCAAATTGTATTAAGTTTGCCTGCAAGCAAGCCATTGTCTTAGTAATCCACTTTTCACCCTCAGATGATAAATCCATAGCATTAAATTTTTTACAAAATTTTAACCCATAATTTAAAGTGTAACCATCAAGACCACATTGGTTCCTTGCTTCTAAACACTTATCATAAAAAGAGCAATTATTGGCTAAACTCATTCTAGGACAACTTTGAGGAAAATCAGCCCAAGAAATTATTGAGTACGTAAGAAGAAATAATGAAAAACTATTTTTAAAAAAAACTTTCAAATTGTGGAATATATACATCATATTACCCCTATTTTAAATGAGATATAGTCATCTCAGGTGTTTGACTAAATAAATGTAGCCCTGTGTTGTTTCCCGCCGTATTGCTACTTGCTACATTTCATTTTCGTATAATGACATATTCAATTTCGTACTCGCCTTGCGACCTTGGATTTGTAGAGCTACGCTTTCTCTCTCTAAATCTATTGACGCCCATATTTAATGAAGTGACATTCTTTACATGATAGTGATCCCCACCCCAATTTAGTCCATCACCTTTACCTTCCGCAGATTTAATCCAAAAGTTTATCCTCACTTTGTCAGCTTCAAATCTACCTGTGCGTTCTCCTGCAAAAAAAATAGACCGATACTTACCTTCACGACTTAAAGGATATACGTATTGTTTACCTAGATCTCTATTCAGTTTTGGATCTATTGCTCTTCCGTTTAAACCATCAACTGAAAGTTTCATATGCACATCTTCATCATCATCATCGGTTCTTAATATTGTGAGCTTTGTAATTTGGACTTCCACTTTTTTTGATGGAGGCAAAGGGACTGCTATTTCCAAAACAATATCTAACTTCTGGCTAGACCCATGCTTTATTCCTGCCGTAGGCATTTGACTTATAACACTATTTTTGGCTTTGTTGGTCTGAGTTTTTCTTATTACAATATTTACATTCCTGTATAAATTTTTTATTTTCAATTTTGCTTCATCGAGCATTAACCCAGTTACGTCAGGGATCGCTATTGGTTGCTTTAGCGATATAGGTGTTAGCATAAGTCTTTGCATACTTTTACTTTTCGCTAATATTTGAGTGAAATCAAAATTAGATGAGTTCGATAATCCTGACTTATTAATTAGATATAGATCAATCTTTGTGGGTACCCACTTACCTCCTTTCTTCGTCCATTTAATTTCATCTTTGTTGGTTAAATTAAGTGTTGAATCTATTTTTGCACCAACATCTTTCGCTACAGATACAGTTTTATTCTCTGAGGCATCAAGATTTGTACTTGGCCTAGACATGACTTCTTCACCGATGTTTACAGCCCCTAAGGCTTCTTTGGTCAATTCATTTACAAGAGTATACTGATTACCTTTAACATGCCTAAATTCAGCAGTAACTTTAGAGCTATTATCAATCACTTTAGAAAGAAGTTGGTTTAGTACAGTATTACGTATTTGATGACAATCCTTACTTGCTTCACTACAATAAGATCTAAAATCTATGCCCAAAAAGTAGTCCTCTAGCATGTCACTTAATAAGTTTTTACTGATCCATCTTTTATGCTTATCCAAAGTTTCAATTGTGTTATTGTTTCCAATTTTTCCAAATTTAACAAAGCCAAGGTTTAAACCCCATCCTTCACCATTTGATGAAGACCTTACAATATTTTCTTTATTTTCACTTTCATCACCAAATAATTTATTAAATGAATTAGACTTAAAGATATTATTTATATTGGCGGTAACAGCAACTTTATCCGTATTAATATTCATATAATATACTTCACCAATAAACCTTGGTGATTCAATAAAGCTTTTTATATCTGAGAGTGTTCCCGTAAGATTTGCATCTACCTTATATTTTGTATTTTCTTGGGTACTAATAGGAATACCTCCTTCAATATCTTCTAATCTTGGGTTTGCATAGACTGGAATTTTTTTTCCATCAATTAACGCATAGATGATGAGTAAATTGTATGGAGTAACGCTAACATCTGACGGGGATATTTTTGTAATTCCATTTGGTCCTTTGCTACGCTCTTGACTTAACCTTATATTATTATTTAAAGAATAAACGATGTCATTCTCAATATCTTGTGAATATAAATATATAGGAAATTCAATGCTTATCTCAATATTGGTATCTTTATTATTTTTTTGAAGATCTACTTGTGAATCAAGAAATGCATTTTTAATATCTTTTTTCTTTATATTAAACTGAGGTTGATAGAAATATATATCCTTATCGTTACTTTTATATACGGATATTTCTTCATTAATAGTAGGTATGAATGGAGTCGCTATATGGGCCGCTTCTTCAGAAAACTGCGTTCCAATAGGTATACCAGTTACTGCATATGTATATGCTGATATTGATGCTAGTATAATTACGGTTATTATTTTTTTCATTTTTATTACTGATTTCATTAAATTTAATTACAAATCCATAGGTTAATAAGTTATTTCCTTATACCCATTAACAACACAAACATTCCCGTTTTGTGTTTTTTTAAAGAATAAATTACAAATGAACTTTTCAAGATTAATTCACAGCAAAAAAAATCATTGAAAGTTATTTTAAAATGTTAAAAAGATAATCTTGAAAAAAACTAATTGGTTTAATTGACCGAATTAAGCTAGATAGTGAGTAAGACAACGTGTATTAATGATGGGGAATTAAACTTTAATCCACAAAAAAATTCAAAACTCACTTGCTAAGAGAGAATTAACTCAGAAAAAAATTAAGTAAGACACCCGACACACTTAACAAATTTAATTTTGATGCTACAGTACTACTAAATACATAAGTTCAGGCGATAAAAAATGCAAAGAATTAGTATCGATGATGATTTGATAACATAATTAGATACTATTGCAGTCAAAGGAGAAAAGAGAAAGAGCCGAATTTATCAATCAAGCCATACCCTGTAAATGATTTTGTGTAACTGTCTATAATTAACCTCTAATACAGGTAAGGATAGGCAGTAATGAACAGAAAAGAATTAGAAGCCTTTGCTCGAGAAGCGGCAAAAAGTATCAAAACAGAAAAAGACTTGAATAGCTTTAGTCAGTTGATGACTAAGATAGCTGTTGAAACTGCTTTAAATGTCGAACTTGATGATCATTTAGGTTATGACAAACATCAAGAATCCAGTCATAACAATAGCAGAAATGGCTTTACTACTAAAACGCTAAAAACCGAAGAAGGTCAGTTTGAAGTTGATATTCCTCGTGATCGTGACAGTAGTTTTACTCCGCAACTTGTTAAGAAGCATCAAACACGATTGACCTCAATGGATGACAAGATTCATTGTCTCTATGCAAAGGGTATGACTACTCGTGAGATCGTTGCCACTTTTAAAGAAATGTATGATGCAGATGTCTCTGCTACGCTTATTTCCAAAGTAACCGATGCTGTAATGGAACAAGTGGTTGAATGGCAGTCTCGGCCTTTGGATGCGGTTTATCCCATTATCTATTTGGACTGTCTTGTTGTTAAAGTTCGTCAAGATAAAAGAGTCATTAATAAAGCTATTTACCTTGCTCTAGGGGTAAATATGGAAGGCCATAAAGAACTATTAGGCATGTGGCTCTCTGAAAATGAAGGCGCTAAATTTTGGCTGAGTGTATTAACGGAATTACAAAATCGAGGGGTAAAAGATATTCTCATTGCCTGTGTTGACGGTTTAAAAGGTTTTCCTGATGCAATCCAAACTGTGTTCCCGTTAACTCAAATTCAGCTCTGTATCGTTCACCAGGTCAGAAACTCAGTCAAATTTGTTCCCTGGAAAGACTATAAGTCTGTGACAGCTGATTTAAAACGAATATATCAATCTGTTACAGAAGAAGAGGCCTTGGTAGCTCTTGATCAATTTTCAGCCTGTTGGGATGATAAATACCCTCAAATAAGTCGAAGTTGGCGAGCAAGCTGGGATAACCTTAATACCCTGTTCAATTACCCAGAAGATATCAGAAAAGCCATTTACACAACTAATGCGATTGAGTCCTTGAACAGTGTGATTAGGAAAGTGATTAAAAAACGGAAGCTATTTCCAACGGATGATTCGGCAAGAAAAGTAGTCTATCTTGCCGTCAAGGAAGCATCAAAAAAATTGTCTATGCCGGTTAGAAATTGGAAAATGGCACTCAATCGGTTTATGATTGAATTTGAAGACCGCTTAAAAGACTATATTTAAAATCTCGGCAGTTACACAGAATTATTTATAGGGTCTCAAGCCATACAAAAAGGCTATGTCACCGTTAAGTGTGGAAAATATAACTCAAAACTTTGAAAGCTTGATCTACTTAGCTTTAAGCAGTAGATCATCACATTCTTAAGTGATTGAAAAAAAGTTATTTAAAAATCACACACTTAACGGTGACATAGCCTACAAAAAAGCAGTAGATGACTGGAAAATATTGGACGCCCTCCGCTGATTAACATTCTAGCGGTTATTTTGCTAATTTCAGTCTTAGCAAGAGGGCGTTCAATATGACCTAAATTTCAACACATTTAGACAATCGCCCCTCTTCAATCAATCGAAGGAGGCGGGAATGGTTCTTCACCAAAAAGATGCTGTTATGAAATCACATCTATCCCGATTGAAATTTAGCTGATTAAGGTGCTTCAAGTACTTTTTTATTATCTCCTTTTATATTAATAATATTTTGTCCTCTCTAAATTTTTCAGATACATTAAATTTTGGATAACCTCTAGGATTACTAGTAACCCTCACACCCGACACTTCATAATCAACAGGATTATGAAGGTGGCCATGGCACCAGAGATCTATTTGTTTAGCTCTTTTGGCAATGAATTTTTCTAGGTCTGAACCATAATTGTGATTTTGTGTATATCGCATGGTTGGAGCATGATGCGTGACCACAATGGTCTTGCCGGCATGAGGTTGATTTAAACTATTCCCCAGCCAGGCAATGCTCTGTCTATGTAATAAATAAGATACTGTCGGTGATAAATACGTGGGATCAAATTCAAACTGATTTTCTGCATCCATCAACCAAAATGCTTTATTTCTATTACATTGGTTTTTCCACCATTGTTCACATTTAATATATCGATAATCATTGATTTCATGCCATGCATGATCAACTACTTCTGGTGAATATCGGTTTAAATCTGTCCACAATGTCGTTCCTAAAAACCTAACCCCATCGATAGTGACAGCTTCATTATCAAGTAGAAAAACATCTAATTCCATTGCTTTATTGCGTAGTTCATCAATAATAGAAAGATCGCTGTCATAATATTCATGGTTACCTGGCACGTAGACAATTGGCTTATCTTTGAAGCGATTTCTAGCCCACTCAAGACCATTAACCCGTTCCCCAACATCACCAGCCAGCACTATCACATCAGCATCTTCAGGATAGTTAAACTGTAGGCATCCATAATCATAATGAGGGTCAAATGTCTTTTGTGCTTTTTCTGTATGGAGGTCACTTGTTAAAAATATCTTCATGTCTTCCTTATTATTAATTGCTCACCAGCTAAATTGACAACGCCTGCTATTGCAACACCTGTAACTTCAATTTCATTTTTTATGTGATTTTGATAATATTTATGGTGATGTCCGTGAAATAATTTCTTTGCGCCTATAGCTTTTGCCAATTCATCAATCGCACTGAAGCCATATCTATGTGTGCTGGGAGCTTCATGACAGACAAGAATATCTGCTCTAATTTCCTGTTTCATTTGTTCAAACTGGTGATGCCAAATTGAATATTCTAAGTGTAACGGTATTTTTTTGATGTTACTGGGTTTGTTTTTTAGCCAATGCTGTTTACTTGTCCATCTACTTGGTTCTCCTGGCATCCAGTTTTTTCCTTTAAAAATGCCTCCTAGTCCTGCAATTCGTACCCCCTGTATTTCGATAACTTTTAAGTTCAGATTGTTATTTGATAATTCAGAGGTAAATAGGTTTTCATAGTAATCTTGATTATCAAAGTCATGATTTCCTGCAATCCAATATATTTTTGTTTTATTGATGATTGATTCTAAATAATTTTCCAATGGCATTTTTAGGTTGTAGTCTCCCAGCATAACAATCGCTTCAGGGCTGTATTGATGAACAGCTCTGACAATGTTAGTAAAGTTCCCATGAGGATCCCCACAAAATAATATTTTATTTAACAAAGTTATTCTCCTTTTCGAGTCATATATTGTTTTGTTAGGGTTGCATAAAACCCATAGGAGTCTTTGTTGGTACTTTCTCAATAAGAATATGTTCAGCCTTTAATTTAAATTGCCTCGTCCTAGGAAGTTGTTTCTTATTTATATACATGTGTTCCAAGGCTATTTGTGCACAAGCTTCTTTAATTACTTGTTGTATTCTCCTCGGAGTCACTTCACCATCAATAATGTTATCAACTGCACAAGGTGAGATTTCAATATCAAAAAAGGCACCCCAATCATTTTCTTTAACAACATTATTGTAGATTGAGTTGACCACCTTTTTCATCTCGTCTTTAGTAGGAGTTCGGACATTAAATACAGTGAACCTGGATAAAATAGGTTCAGGTATTAAATCTTCTTGATTAGCAGTAGCCATCCAGACAATGTGACTGCAGTCAGTTGCTATCTCAAGCCCTTCATCAACAAAAGTTTTTGCCGTTTCTTTTTCTAACAGTTGATATAGCGAGCCAATTGGATCATAACGATTATCCCCCCCTACTTTGTCTAATTCATCTAACATGATAAGAGGATTCGCTATTTTATTTCTAGCCAATTTCTCGATGATTTTACCGGGGCGCCCTTCGGCCCAAGCAGGTGAAGATCCTGCCAGAATGAAACCAGACGTTGCTGTCGAGAGTGAAATAATCTCACAGGGTGTTTGTATCACTCGAGAGAGTGCATGCGTAAATGCTGTTTTTCCAATGCCTGGGCCTCCAATAATCAAAACAGGCTCAGCAGAAAATGCAACGTTTGGGCTTAACAGCTGTAGGGCTAGTTGCTTAATATAAAAATCAATGACAGATTTAAAATTTGGAAAACTGAATGCTAATTGCATTAATCCATCTAAGATGGAGCAATTGATAGAGACTAATGCTAACTCGCCTTTTGTACCACCCAAGTAATTGAGATAGCGCTCCATGTTTTGATAAACATTTGATTTATTGGGTGCAGTATCTTTACGCTTTTGCATTTCTTCTGTATTGAATACTTTTACTTTTTTAAAAAGTTTATCTACAGAATTATTTTTTTGATTATTTCTTTTATTTCTTGTGTTCACGAGCACCTCTAACAAGGCACAATAACGCATCAACAAATGAACACTTAACTACAGTGAGAATTCGAGACATTACTATGCCTCAGGAATTTTTGACTAAGGCGAAAGCCTCTTTTTGTTATCTGGATTTTATACAGACGTGCAGAGGCTTAATAGATGAGATCTATTTTTAAAGGTATTCATACTGCCTCCCATTTTGAAATGATGTTTAAATCAATAATGAATGGTTAAATCAACCATTGATTTAACCGAATAGTAACACGGCTTTATTTTGCGTCAAGTAATTTATACGTCCTATCATTTTATGATGTTCATCATTTTTTATAACGCTTTCATTAAGACCTAGAAATTCAGGCTTCTCATACTTCGTTGAATAGATTTGTTACCCACCAACTCAGTTATAGTCTGAGTTAGGCCCTATCTGATTTAATATCTATGGTACTTAGTTTTCATTAAATCAACCAACAATGCGCTGATTAGAAACAAACTTTACTAGGTCTGATAGCGTATAAAAAATACGGTTGCCAATTTTATAATAGGGAATATTAATCGTTTTCTTTGATCGCCAAATGTTTAATGTTGTTGGGCTAATACCTAAATATGCCGCCGCTTCACTATTTGTCATTTTATCTTGATAGGGTACCAATATGTCTGGTTCTAGTGTTGTATTTATCATGTATTTCATCCTTTAATTATGTGTTTCATATTTTCTGGCTACACATATCATTTATTGATAACCATTTGTTTATTATAGCTTATATATACCTTTATTTCAGCCTAACCTCACTTGCAAATAACTTGCTACCCTATCAAATAAATTCTCAGTAAGAAGCTCTGGTTTTGCTTGTTTATTAAATTCCTGAATCCATTTCAAATCAGGTGAAGTTTCAGTTAACCAAGTCATGGCTTCAAATAATGTCATGTTAAGTTCTTGATGCGCTAATTCAACAACTGTAAATCGTTCATTTGTTCGTTTATCGATTGCCCATTCTTCTTTGTTTGTTTTTTCAACTTCATAATCTTGTCGGTTTAATCCAAACTTTTTTTCTGCCCTGACTAAAACAGCTCGCATTTTGATCTGTTGATTGATTTTTTTTATTACACCTTTATTTTCTATTGCCGTTCTTATATCAATCAGCCGATGTTTTAATGATTGAATAGCTGTATAAGGTGTCTGTAAAAAATAATTGTCTTGTTGATAAGGTTGCCAGTTATGTTCCATTAGTTGACCTGATGTTTGCCGGAGTTGTTTAAGCCTATTCTGGTCGGGATTAGCATACTGCTTCCAGTTTTGTTGTTTCATAAACTGTGAGAGTGCATATTTTTGTTTTTTAGGCTGTGGCGCATTATAGAACCGATGCCAAGTTTGATAATTTTCAATTGCTGTTTCTGCTTCACTTACTGTTAATAAAGGTGTGCCACCCTCCCCTCTATTTTGATAATGTGATTCCATTTCATATTTATCATCGAGCCAAATCTGAAATGCTTGGGCAACATTCTTTAAATAAGGCAAGATACGTAACTGATTATCCGACCATAAATCAAGTTTACTGATAATAAGATGAATATGAGGTAATCGCTGTTTTTTCTCTATCGTTTTTAGGTCTATAGTTTGCTGCTGAATTGGTTTATGTATTTCTGCATAAACAGCGAGTTGCTTTATATCATAGAGGTGAAAATAAAAGTTGATAACATCTAAAGTGATTGCTCTGTTAACACTGTCAGACATTAAATGATATTTCCAGGGCATCGCTATTGTGATATGCCAATAACTATCGTTCCACTGTTTATGCTTATTAACATAGTCATTGGATTTTTTTAAAATATCCAAACTTCCTAAAATTGGTACGCGAACATCTAATTCATCACGGTGCAGCTCTCTATTTCTTTTTTTACCAGTTTCCAGATAATCTTCTATTCCAGTTTGGTGCTGGCTAATACGTATAATTGTCATATTCCCTCTCCTCCATGTTTAATGACTTTCAAAATCAGCCAATGGGGTTAACAGCATTCCCACCTTATTTTGAATAGCTTCTAGAGCTTTAATAATTTTCCCATTTTCTGACAACTCATAAGTTGTATCATCAGGGTTTGTTTTTTGATCAAGTAGATGAACAATTTCAGTTACTGACATAGCCATTTCTGCTGCAATGGACAATCTATAACGTTCCAATGGTTGTTCACTTCCTTGTAATTTAGGCAGATTTAATACTGAATGTTTTGCTAGTTCAGAGACTGTCATCAGTAATTCACCATGTGCATTACAGCATTGAAAATGGATCTGTTCATATTGTTGTTCAGTTACTCTAAAGCTTATTGTTTTAGATTTAGTCTTATTTTCTTTTGAGACAAGGTTTAATTTTCCATTTGCATTGCCTTGCTTGGTTTCATTGATTGTTGTTGGATCACTTGATAGATGAGTTGCTTCTTCAATTTGCCTCTCTAAAATTGATTTAGGCAAAAGATCTACAGCGTTATAAGTTTCTTGTTGTACGCTTAATTCATCTTGTCTTTCATATTCCCAGTCAATGGCTGACTGTATTTCTACCGTAGTTTCTATTTCATTTCCTATCGCACCTTTAGTTACAGCTTGGTTTCCATTTTCTATCTCAACCGTATTACTGTTTGATTGTGCATTTATTACTGCGGCAGTAATACCATCAGATATCTCTGATGAATTTAGTTTGTTTTTCATATTGATTACCTTTAATTAGTTAAAATTAATAATCGCTTTATTAATGAGTAACGATTAGTTTTCTTTAATGCTTCTTTGTATTAGTTTGCTTCACCCCTCTCTAAACCCTCCTTGAGGATTAACATTTCACTCTGTATACATCTGCTGACGTACCTGTCTCTTTTTAGTGGAACTTGACAAATATAAGCCCTCCAATAGTCATTCAAAACCAGCTAAAATACCTCATAAATAATCATCTGACTCTACCTGAACTAACTGCACTTATTGCAGCTATATCAAGCCCCCTATTTCCTCAAATAGACTCTGTCATTCTGTTTATTTGTTATCTCTAATTATCTATTCCTATACCACCTTATATACAGTTATACCCTTATATTTCAGATAGTTGAAACACTATATAAGTAATACTACAATCTAATCTAACTAACAAGTTTTAGGTAAAAAAAATGATAACTAAGCTACTTTCTGATAACGACTTGATTGCAAAAAGAACCATTTTAAATAATGAAATAGATACTATTTTGGCAAGTAACCGAAAAACATTGAAAACGACTGTGCGCGATAAATTACGTTTGCTGAATGATGAGTTAATCCGGTTTAAAAGCAGCGGCGTCTCTTACAAGATCATTCGCAGTTTATTAGATGATCGGGTGGGCCTAAAAGTCAGCGAACAAACTTTACGGGAACATTGCCAACAAGAACTAGGGTTTATAAAACGCGGTCAAACAGCAGCTAGCCATGCTATTTCTCGTGAATCAAAAAGAGTAACTGCACAAGATCAACAAGCTATACACGATCAGGGACAAGGACAAGGACAAGGAAATGAGCAAGTTAACCTCATAACGACTAACCCAACCAAACCAACAACACCTTCTTTGGGTGATTTACCCGTTTCCGAACAAATTAATCAACAAACAACTGAGCTACTCAACAAATTGGAGAATTATTAATGACTGCACAACCTAATAAACAAATTATTTTAGTACTAAGTGACAAGGGTGGGACAGGTAAGTCTTTATTTAGTCGAGGTCTTGCGGATTACTTGATTCGCAAGCAAGTTAATGATCAGCTGTTATTGGTAGATGGCGATGGCGAGGTAGGACAATTATTGCAATTTTATAATGACTTTGGTGTCATTAGTGCGCAAATCATTAATGCTGAAAAACGAGATCAGTTTATTGATATCCTTGAATCTGATAAAGACTTGATTATTGTTGATTTACCTGCCGCCTCTATTTCTGATTTGGAAGCTTTAGATGATGAAATTGGATTTTTTGATTTAGTACAAGCTCATGGCTATCAATTAATACTATGCAATGTTTTATCGCCTTTCAAAGCATCTATCAGGTCTGTTAAAGCAATGATTGACTTGGCGGGTAATAAAGCAAATTATGTCGTGGTGAAAAATCGATTCTTTGGCTCAGATGAAGACTTCCATTTATATCATTCAGGAAAAGGTAAGGAAGCGATGAAAAAACATGATGGTTTAGAAATTGAATTGCCAGCCATTGCAACAGGGGTTCTTGCTGAAATTGATAGCCGTAACTTACCTTTTCATTCCGCAATGCTGGACAAGCAGCTTAAGTTAGCCTACCGCTGCCGTGTAAATAGATGGCTCCATACTTTTGATCAGCAACTAGACAAACTGGTATTACTTGTAACCCAAGGCATGGAACATGAGTGATAAAGCATTCCAAGAATTATTAAAGTCCCTTTCTGTTTCAGAGAGAGAAAAGCTATTAAAAACAGCAGTTACTTATGGCTTATCACCTGATGACCCTGCATGGATAATTTTGGCGATTAATCACTCAGGCCTTATTGGTATTGAAAAAGCGATTGGTCAGCTACAGAGCCAACGTAAAATTGAAGTAGCAGCATTCAAAAGTACCGCTGAGCATGTAGCTTCATCTGCTATGACAATGGCTGCGAATGAAAATATTAAGCGGATTAGCGACCAGTTAGCAAAAACTTCTCAAAAGCTTTATCGGTCAAGAGAATTAAAAGTAACATTAGGATGGACAATAACAAGCTCAATTTTAGGTATTTCTTTTTTTATTGCAACTAACATCTTAAGTTATCAGTTTATTAAACAGACTGTATATGAACAAGCTCGTCAAGAAGCTTATAAGCAGGCAAGTAATGAGAAATATAGAGCTAGCTGGGCGAATACAGAAATAGGAAAACTCGCATATTCTTTAGCGAAGGTAACAGATATTAAAGCTTTAGCTACTTGTAAAAAAACTAATTCTGGTTGGAAAATCATTGGTGACAAAAAAAATGTATGTATTCCTTATCCTATAAATAAAAATATTAATGGGTGGCGAATTCCAAGTCAATAACTCGGCTGCAAGTCACTGAGTTTTGTTCTATTGATATGACTTCCTTATGAAGGATATATTGAACCAAATAAGCACGAAGTGGGAAAACGTAATACTCAAAAGATTGAACGTAAAAATTTGAATTTAAAAAAATGGATTAAACGGCTGACACGAAAAACAATTTTTTCAAAGTCAGAAAAAATGCATGGTATTGTTATTGGTTTATTGATTAACAAAGTCGAATTCAGTGTGGATATTCATGCTTAACCACAAATTCGGCCCACTACCCAAAAATCAATTCAATTAATTCCCTCTACAACCGTAAAATACCCCTTAGGCTCATCATTCTTTCACCCCATTGTTTGATTAAAATTGACTTGAAATCAGGATTCATTAACAATCAATCATTAATCTGTATAAATAACTGAACTCCCATACTGTAACGGATGACTAACAAACCTATTTACAAGGCAAATATCGGCGGAGGTGAATTAAAAATCACTGAAAGTCGTATTATTGCCGGATTACTTTTAGATAATGCTGATGACAAAGATTGGCATCAAGCTATTGTTGTTGATAATGTCTTACAGCATAAAAGTCCCGCTTTTGCACAAAGGCAATCAAACCTGATCCGTGCAAGATTATCGTTAATGAAACCAGAACTATGGAATCTTATTAAAGAAGGCTCTAAAAAAGTCGCTACAGATGCCGTATTTGCAGCAGCAATTAAGCACAGCCCTTTACTGGCTGATTTTCTTGATCTTGTCGTAAGAGAAGAATTTAATGCTTATGGTAAAGCTTTAACAAAAATACATTGGAAAAAATACCTTGCTGGTTGCCATGCTCGTGATCCGAACATGCCTAAATGGGCAGAATCTACGGAGACTCGTTTAGCTTCATCTATTTGGGGGATTCTTGTTGAGGCAGGTTACCTGTCAGATAAAAGAAAAAAATGTTTACAAGCTGTTCAGATTTCCCCTGAAGTCATCAACTATCTAAAAAATGAGCAAGAAGAAAAAGTCTTGCGCTGCATCCAAGTATCATAATGAGCCAACTGTTAACGGATCGACTTAATCAAATATTACCTACCATTACTACCAACAATTTTCTCGAAGGTAAAGGCTTAGGTAATGAAATCGCTTTTTATATTTTTGACTATGATCCTGAAAAGGAATTACAAATAAGAGAGCACATAGACTTTTTACTCAATCAAATACCAAAAACAGCTCCCGATTTAAAAGTCACTCACATCAACCTGTTTGATTTAATTCTCGACTACCTAAAAGAAAGAAAACTTTTAGATAAAGTTCTGCAAATGCAACAGCAAAAAGGTGATGCTGCTGTTCAAAAAGCACTTGCAGCCCCTTTACATGCAAGTAAATTACTTCCATTATTTGAAAAAGCAGCAGCACCTGAAGAAAATGATCTAGTATTAGTGTCAGGTGTGGGCAATGTTTACCCCCTACTTCGGACTCATAGTTTATTAAACAACTTACATCCTGTAATGGGACAAACTCCATTAATACTTTTTTTTCCAGGATCTTACGATGGCCAGGCTCTCAAATTATTTGGCTCATTACAAGACGATAACTACTACCGCGCATTTAAATTAATTCCATAACGGAAACGGAAATCATGAAAATTAAAGACCTATTTGTAAGAAAACTTGATAGAAATATTAATGGTGTTGTTAAAGCTGACCAGCTTGATCAAGAATCAATTTATCAGGAATTAGATGAGTACGTTGTAACCAAAGAATTAGATACACACTTTAGAGATTTTTTTGGAGCCTTTTTATCTGCAATTGACTCCCCTAATCACGCCGATGTATCTGGAAAAGTAGGAATATGGATATCAGGCTTCTTTGGATCAGGTAAATCACATTTCATCAAAGTCCTTTCCTATCTTTTATCAAACCAGGTTGCCACACATAATGGCAACTCATTAACAGCGGTAGAATTCTTTGATGACAAAATTAAAGATCCCATGCTGCTTGGTGATATTAAACGGGCCGTATCAACCAACTCTGATGTTATTTTATTTAATATCGATAGTAAAGCCGACACCAGTAAAAGTCGTGATGCTATTTTAACGGTCTTTTTAAAAGTTTTTAACGCTATGCTAGGATATAGCGGCGATCATCCTCACATAGCAAATATGGAGCGTTATCTGACAGGGAAAAACAAACTTGATGACTTTCATAATGCATTTAAACGAATAAATGGAGACTCTTGGCTAGAACAACGAGATGCATACGACTTCTTGGGGGATGATCTAATTGCAGCCCTTTCAGAGGTATTAGATCAAAGCCAAGAAAGCACTCAGAAATGGTTAGATAATGCAGAGGAAAAATTTCCACTTACTGTTGAGAACTTTTGTAAATGGGTTAAAGAGTATTTAGATCGACAAGGCGACCAACATCGTATCGTATTCCTGGTTGATGAAATTGGCCAATTCATCGGCCAAGACACTCATCTGATGCTTAGCCTGCAAACGATTACCGAAAACTTAGGCACACTGTGTAAAGGTAGAGCATGGGTAGTAGTCACATCACAAGAAGATATTGATGCTGTTTTAGGTGAAGTCAAAGCATCCAAAGCCAATGACTTTTCTAAAATTCAGGGTCGTTTTAAAACCCGCCTGTCACTTTCTAGCGATAATGTTGATGAAGTCATTCAAGCAAGGTTATTAAAGAAAACCGATAAAGTTAGCAATCAACTAGAAGCTGTTTACCAGGACAAAGCCGATATTATCAAAAGCCAACTCAGTTTTCACAAAGTGGGAATGACTTTTAATACATACAAGGATGAACATGACTTTATCAATCACTACCCCTTTGCACCATACCAATTCCAACTCATTCAAAAAGTTTTTGAATCAATCAGAAAAGTTGGAGCTACAGGCAAACATTTAGCTCGTGGTGAACGCTCCATGCTGGATGCCTTTCAAACCGCTGCATTGCTAGTGGCTGATGAAGACACAGGCATTTTAATTCCTCTTTATCGTTTTTATCCATCAATTGAATCCTTTCTTGATACCAGCGTAAAAAGCACTATCAACCAGGCAGCCAGTAGACCAAGCCTAGAACCCTTTGATATTGAATTATTACGCATCCTTTTTTTGATCCGCTATGTAGACGAAATTAAGGGGAACGTCCCTAACTTAACCACCCTATGCATCACTCAGATAGATGCTGACCGCTTGGCATTAAAACAGCAAATTGAAGATAGTTTACTAAGCCTTGAGAGAGAAACTCTAATTAGCCGAAACGGTGAAGATTACTTTTTTCTGACAAATGAAGAACAAGATATTAATAAAGAAATTGACAAAGTTGAAATTAGCAACACAGAAGAAGCAAAAGAAATGGGTGATCTTATTTATGAAGACCTGTTAAAGGGGCAGACTAAATTTCGTTATCTAAAAAATAATAAAGATTTTAATTTCGCCAGGCTCTGTGATGCTCACCCAATCGGTAACAAATTAGATTACGAATTAATTGTCTCAGTAATTACACCATTGGCAGATGATTATCAGAGCTATAGTTCCTCACGCTGCATCATGCAAAGCACACAGGAAAATGGACAAATTATATTCAAACTAATAGATGATGCACTATTAGGCCAAGAACTACGCACTTATCTAAAAACAGCAAAATACATTCGTCTTAAAAATAGTGACACTCTACCGCTCACAACAAAACGTATCATTCAGGACCGAGCAGATGAAAACCGCCAACGTCATAAACGCCTTACAACACTTATAGAAACAGCCATGCAACAAGGCGAATGCTATGCCTGTGGCCAAACACTAACCGAAACAGCGGCATCTGTAAAAAACCGTTTAGATAATGCTTTGCACTACCTGGTTGAAAATAGCTTTTCCAAATTAAGTAACTTGGTGCCCTTCAAAGGTGATCATCTCAAAGAAATTCAGACCTTACTACGCAGTAACGATATTAGTCAGCAAACAGTGCTCGACAATATGCCAGAAACAAATCCCAATGCACTGCAAGAAATCCGTTCACATATCGAGCTCAGCACTCACAGCAGCCATAAAATAATTTTAAAGGACCTTATCAGCCGTTACGAAAAAAGACCTTATGGCTGGCCTGAATGGGACTCTATGCTCCTACTTACTCATTTATTGGTCAGTAATGAAATAAACTTGTTGCTAGATGCAAGTCCTCTCAGTCGAGACCGTATTTTTGAAAACATTAAAAAACCTAGCAGCTGGGCAAAAATACAGATTATTCGTAAGAAAACATTGGATAGTCATACCCTGCAAAAAGCCAGGCAACTAGGGAAAGATATATTTGCCAGCATGGGGCCAGATGGCGAAGAACCCTTATTCAATTATTTGCACCAATCAGCACAACAATGGCAGGAGCAACTTAAATCATTTAAACCATTAGCTGATACAGGTAATTACCCTGGTAAGAAAACCATTGATCAATCCATCAAATTATTAGATCAATTGCTTCATGACAAAGAAAGCTACAGTTTTATAGAAAAATTTAACAGCTTTAAAAATGACTTGTTGGACTTATCTGATGACTACCATGATCTACATAATTTTTATCAAAACCAAAAATCAATCTGGATAAAACTTACAACCGCTTATCAGTCAGCAAACCAAAACAGACATTCACTAGATAAAAACCCTGATGCAGTCAGTGTGCTGTCACAAATTGACAACATCTTAAAATCTGAATCGCCTTATGGAATCATTAATCAGGCAGAACAACTCATTTCAAAAATCACTGCCATTAATGAACAGCTAATTGATGAAAAAAGACAACAAGCAGAAAGTGTCTTAAATGAACAGCTCCAACTGGTAGAAAAAGAACTGCTATCGGTAAAAGCGGATGACAAACTCAGAAACGAATGCTTATACCCTCTTCAGCAATACAAACAAAAAATATCAAACAATAGCAGTATTGCTCACCTCTACGAACTGCAATCATTTATCCTTGAAGAAAAAGATGCTGCGTTTGAGAGAATTGCAAAAGCAATGGAAGCTAAACGGGTAAAAATTGAACCCGGTGTTAAAGATAAACCTAGCCCTATCTACAAAAAACCAGTCATCATAAAACCACGCGAACTCACTCACCAAACCTATTTGGAAAATGAAGAGCAAATGGATAATTTTTTAAAGGAGCTTAGAGTGAAATTAAAAACCGCCATCGATGGTGGCGATAAGATTGAGATTAGATAATCTTTAACAAGAGAAGCACCAAACTCAGACTAAAAAATAAAACTTCAATTAAATTAAAAAGCGAAAAATCTTTATTTTAAGTTATCTTTTTGTGTAAAATAAACAAATAACTAATGTTATTTATAAAAAATAAACATGATCTTACAATTTAAAGTAAATAATTTTCGCTCTATTAAGGACACCGCCACCTTCAGTATCAACACTGGAGGTGAAAAAGTAGTGCCTAATAGCTTTAGCTGTCGAGGTTATAACTTATTAAAATCGACTGTTATTTATGGCGCAAATGCAAGTGGAAAAAGTAATATTCTAAAAGCAATGGGGTTTATGAGAGAAATTGTTTTAAATGTTACTAAAGTCACCCAGTCAACTGATAAGCTACCTCATACCCCTTTCCGGTTAAATACTGATACGGAACATGCTTCCAGTAATTTTGAAATTATTTTTTTAAAGGATGACTGCAAGTATCGTTATGGTTTTGAAATGGATAATTCTACTGTTTATTCAGAATGGTTATTTGTTGATGAAAAAGGCCGAGAAGCTCGGTTATTTGAGCGAGATATTGAAAGTGAATTATTTTATGTCAATAAACAAAGGTTTAAAGAAGGTGTTCGTGTAAAAGTCCCTGATAACCAGCTATTTATTTGGAAATGTGATCAACAAAAAGGAAACATTTCAGGGACTATTTTAAAGTGGTTTCATGACTTTAATTTTATTGATGGCTTGGAAAACAAACGTTATTTCCATTTTGCTTTAGATCAAATGAAAAACACCTCAGTAAAAGCAGAGATGTTAGACCTCTTACAAAAAGCAGACTTGGGGATCGATGGAATGACGATTGAAGAGCAGGAAATTCCCTTTGAAAAACTTGAAAGCATCCCTCTACCCATAGAAGTTAGACAGCATCTACTTGAAGAAAAAAAAGGATTAAAGTCACTTGAACTGAGAACTAACCATAAAAAATTTGATTCAGAAAATCACTTAGTAGGCATGGAACCATTTGACCTTAATAGTGATGAATCACAAGGTACCCAAAAGTTTTTTTCCTTATCCGCACCAATATTAGATACCCTGAGAGAAGGAAAAATTTTATTAATTGACGAGCTTGATGCAAGCCTGCACCCTAAGTTAACTGAAGCATTTGTCAGATTATTTCATAACCCTGACATTAACAAACACAATGCACAGCTTATATTTACAACCCATGACACAAATCTGTTATCCATTCCTGAATTATTTGATCGTGAACAGATTTGGTTTACAGAAAAAGACCAGTATGGATCTACAGATTTATACTCTTTACTGGAGTTCAGAAAAAACAACTCAGGAAAAGACATTAGATACTCTGATAACTTAGAAAAGCATTATTTACAGGGACAATATGGAGCTACACCTTATTTAGGAGATTTTTAATGTCACGCCGCCGAGGAGCAGAAAATTTTGAAAGCAATAAAAAATTTAGAAAACAAAACAAATTAGACCTAAAACGGAATAAAAATACCAAAAGCATCAGGCAGAGTATTATTTTAGCTTGTGAAGGTACCAAAACAGAGTGCTTGTATTTTAATGATATTTTTTTAGAACTAAAAAATAATCATCAGATTGCTTCCAGCTCTTTAGTTATTGCAGACCATCATCATACTGACCCTATAGGTGTGTTGAGTGATTTACTTAACCATCCTAATTACCAAGACTTTCAGTATAAATGGATAGTAATAGATAGAGACGAAGAACGAACTAATGGCGGCGGCCATACCTTAGATAATTTTAATACTGCATTGAGTAAAGCAAAGAGCAAAGGTATTAAAGTCGCTTACTCCAACCCATGCTTTGAAATTTGGTATTTGTTGCATTTTGAGTATAGAAATACAGCAATAGACAGGGATGAATTATGTAATAAATTAATAACAGAGTTTGGCTATCAAAAAAACACTCTGTTTAAACAGGGCTGTTTATCTTATGCAAAGGATAATGCCAATAGGTTACTGGAAAACTATATTCATAATGACCCTGCAAATAACAACCCCAGTACAACAGTTCACAAATTAGTAGAAGAGTTAGAAGGATTCAAGATCCCATCGTAGAAAACTTTGGGCTCAGTATAAGCATCAGTTGAACAAAACCGCTATCGCGGTAGCTTTCGAGCCTCCTCCCATAATTTAGCTTTTATCTAATAATCTCTAGCCTCTTAAATTACTCGCCATAAGCGTCAGTTAGATTGATACTGAAATCTCCTTTTTAAATTGTATAAGGAGAATCAACA
>ENA-ORXI01000378-ORXI01000378.1-sediment-metagenome-genome-assembly--contig:-NODE-378-length-36850-cov-10.950833_pt1 | contig 36850 bp, 28 predicted proteins | sample MGYA00237861_ERZ511468 | MGnify/ENA primary metagenome ERZ511468 (study PRJEB26299, sample SAMN06266213) | sediment metagenome | isolation source: Hudson Canyon methane seep mesocosm | place... | reverse complement strand
AAGATACCGAATATAAATGAACCAACACCAGCAAACCTGAATGTACTTTTAAATTTTTCAGCAGACCAAACTGCAAACCCACGGTGTTTAACAGACCCCGTGATTAACAGCCCAATACCAACAGCGATAAGTAAATAACCAATGCCTAAGATTAATTGAGGGTACAGTGTAGATTCATTAAAAAGTACAAAAACAAGCCCTGCGCCTATCCGACTAATAAGCTCAAACCAATGAAAATAAGGTTTTTTACTAAAATTTACAATTTGATCTGACCAATAATTTGGATTTACCATCATGATCACACTTAAACACATCATTAATAAGCCAAACGCTGCGATAAAATACATTTAACTCTCCTAAATAACAGACTTCATTACTTTAATGTTTAATCGTTTAGCAATACGGTTTAAATTTGCTCTATCTGTTGATAATCGTCTTGCCGTTGCAGCCCAATTACTGTCTTCCTCTTCAAGCACACGACTAATTAATTGACGTTGAAAATTTTCCGTTTCTGTTTTTAAATTCAAGCTAATATTTTTATCAAACAAAGCAAGGGAATAATTTTCACCATCATTACTGACTTTAAGATCACTAGCACTATCTGTTCTTACCGAGGTAAGTGAATCGCAGTCTTTTTGATCAATAGAAATTACCAACTTATCTCGTTGCCGTGCCTGAGCTTTAAGTGTTGCTCGGCTAATCACATGCTCTAGTTCCCGTACATTACCAGGCCAGTTATATGCTACTAAATGAGCAATAGCTTGTTCGGTAATCTTTAATTGGGCAATTCCTAGTTTCCGTCGAGTTTGTTCAATAAAATAACCTGCTAACAATTGTACATCACCCACTCTTTCATAAAGGCATGGTACTCTTATCGGATAGACACTCAATCGGTGATAGAGATCTGCTCGAAAACGCCCCTCTCCAACTTCCTCTTTTAAATCTCGATTGGTGGCAGCTACAATGCGTACATTCACTTCTTCAACGTTATCTTGCCCAACAGGTTGAATTTCATTATTTTGAATCGCTCTTAAAATTTTACTTTGAGCACCAATAGGTAACTCTCCGATTTCATCTAAAAATAATGTGCCACTATCTGCCAATGAAAATTTACCCGCTCGATTCCTATCTGCTCCGGTAAATGCTCCCTTAACATGACCAAAAAGCTCACTTTCTATTAAATTTTCCGGTAATGCTGCACAGTTCACATATACCATAGGTCCGTTCTGACGAAGGGATTTTTGATGAAGTGTACGAGCAACCAACTCTTTACCTACGCCAGTTTCACCATAAATTAAAATATTGAAATCAGAAGCGGCAACTATGTCTAGCTCTTGTTTTAATTGCAACATCGTGGGGCTCTCACCAATAAGTTCTCCGCCATCACGTTTCCAAGCTTCTTCAGTTAACTCATTAACAACAAGTTGTGAGTGGGCAGCTCTACTTTCGAGCTGCTCAAGTAATAAAGCAGTATTGAGTGTTGCAGCTGCAATAGATGAAATCACCTCTAACGTTCGCACCTCTATATCTTCAAACAAATGCGGGGTGAGACTATCGATTGTTAATAACCCTAATAAGTTATCATCATAATAAAGCGGTAACCCCATACAAGAATGTACAGGTAAATCGCCATCACGATCAATTAATAGGCCATCATAAGGGTCAGGCAGTGGCGAGTCGGCAGCAAAACGAATTGGTGATTTTGACTGACAAAGTGCTAAGAACCTAGGGTGGTCTTTAATATAAAAACGTCTTCCTAAGGTATCTCTACTCAGCCCCTGTAAAGCGATGGGTTTTAATACATCACCATGGAATGACAACAAGGCGACCGCATCACAATTAATGGTTTTTCTAACCGTATCTAATAGTCGATCAAACCTGTCTTTAGTATTTAAGCTCGTCGCAAGGTCCAGTGCTAATTCAATAACTGCCGCGGATGATATATTCTTCATTGTTAAACTGCCTGTGACTTTATTGTAATTGAAACCCAAGAGTCAAAATAACACATAAGTGTCATTTTGACCACACACAAGAAGAGTCATAAAGACTACACCCAGAAGAAAAATAAACACAACACATTGTTATAATTCAAATTATAACTATGGCATTGTCCTTGCTCTACTAAGTACATTCATCGAGTAATATTCATTAAAATAGAGACTTTATTATGTATTCGCAATTTTCAATTTCTGCCCAGCTGCCTAACATTGATAATGCACTGAGCTTTCAAAAATGCTTATTAGTAGGTAATTACCTAATGATGCTGTCGATACTGATAGTTTCTTCTAGTATTTTAATTACCTTTGCCTATGACGAACATTTTACTATTGCTTCACAAATATCTGCGCACATCGCCACGATCATTTTTGCAGGTTTTCTTAAAATTGGTTATGTACTGCGTTGTGTTGCTTTGCATGGTTTTGGTAAAAGGAACTTTTAATATGTTGCAAACTCAAGATACTGAAATGGCTCAACTACAGCATGAACAACAAAGTATTGCTTCGATAATGTATTTAGCACAACATCTTGAATTAGAATTACCCTTAAGAGGTTATTTTCTGCTTAAATTTATAGGCTCTATGCTAGCCCTTGGTATATTCATTATATGATTATCAGCACTCATTTTTTTAATTGAAAAAACTACAAGTACATTTAATTTTAAAGGCTCAACATGATATCTATTCCACAAGATTATATTAATTACAAATCCACCCCGCAGTTTACTAAAACTAATATCCCAAAAATGTTTTTACACTTACATAATACTAAAGCCGGTGTTTACGGGAATGTTTGTGTCACCAAAGGGCAATTAAAATTTTTTGGCTTTACTGAGCGCCGAGGTGAAATAGAACAAGAAATTATTATAACTGCTAATCAATCTGCTGTTTCACCGCCTGAATATTGGCATAAAGTTGAATTTTTAACTGACGATACTGAGTTCCATGTCGATTTTTATGCGCAAAAAGGGTCAAAGATAGTTAAACAACACTTATCTGAACGTAATGATTAATTTGATTATATTTACTTAAGCTCGCTCTATTTTAATAGCTAAAAATTAACAGGTATGAGTTTATGTGCCAATTTTTGCTCACCTTCTACAAACGGAAACGAGTAAGAGAATTCCAATTCAGAACACCATGACATTATGTTCCTAAACGATAACCGAACACTCTACAAAGTTGAGTGTAAATTCAACACCCTTACTATGATGAATCACTTTTATTTCTCCATTCATTGCATGTGTTAATTCTTTTACTAGCGCAAGCCCTATGCCTGTTCCTTTTGAATCTCGTGTTAACTCATCACCTATGCGGTAAAAAAGTTCAAATACTTTGTCGACTTCAGATTTGGCGATACCTACACCATAGTCTCTAACAGAAATAGAAATTTTATTGTTGGATAACACACTGAAGGTAATATCAATTTGTTTCTTAGAAGAATGTGAAGAATATTTTATTGCATTATCAACCAGGTTAATAATTACTTGAGTGAGGGCATCAATATCAACACTGATATTTTTGTTCTTAATTGTATGCTCAACTGAGATATTATAATTGAAACTTCTTTGCTTAATTTGTGAATCTATTTTTGATTCAATCACATCAACAATCTCATTCACTGTAACTGGCTTCATTTCCAGGCTTAAACTATTTCTGCTAACTTTGGATACTTGTAGAATATTTGAAATGAGTCGAGAGAGTCTCTCTGATTCACTGTAGATAAAATCGTAGTACTGCTCTCTTTTTACCTCGTCAACCCAACCATTTTTTAATATTTCACCATACATTTGAATTGAAGTGATTGGTGTTTTTAATTCATGACTGACCGATGAGATAAAATCTTGATGTTGCTGTGCTAATTGTGATTGACGATATGTTAATCGGAATAGAGAAAAAGTCCCAAAAACCAACGCTAAAACGAGTAAGAATGCGATCAGTAATATAAATCCCCCACTCTCACCGCTGGGCATATCGGTGAAATGAAAGACCAAAGAAAGCTGGCGAAATGGGTCTGGGAGATTGGTTAACGAGAGTAACTCTCCGTTACTGTTATTTATAGTCTTCGTAGGATAGCTAGTAAGTAGTTGGTCCCCGTAAGTTACGCTTAACCTGGTGAACTCTGAAAGGGGCGAACGTTCAAATCGCTTATTAATCGTTTGTTCAACAAACTCGTCAACTGATAAAATTGCGCCCTGAATAAGTCGGTTGCCATCACGCCAGACTTGTCGATAAGCAACAAAATGTCCACTTTTCAATAAACTGAATCGAAAGGGCTCAATTTCGCTTTCAAAAAGGTTAATGCTAACCGTCTGTTCACTGACTACCTTTTCCATTTCATCATTATCATAATCTGTTGATGGATCTTCTTTTATTAAGGTATCTTCCTGCTGCGGAATATAACTTTTTTCTTTTCTTTTCGGTAATTTAGGTAAAGTAGGTTTTTTTTCTGCTGCTGATTCTAATTGGACAAAACCTAAAACATGTTCATTATTTATTTTATTACCTTCTACAGGTGAAGCGGGATCTGATTCATCTGGTGCACCTATGGAAGGTTTAGAAACAAGTTGGTTTTGGTAGAGAATTTTATGTAAATTAAATGAAAGTTCCTTTCGTAATAATTTGTCCTGGTTGGAAAGCCCGTAAAAACCTGACTGATTTGAATTTTTAGGGAGCAGTGGTGAACTGAAGAAACCATTTGAATCCACTTGAAAATACCCGACTATACCCGGTAAATCAGACTCAACTGGATAACGAGATAGGATTGAACGCTGTATAAAATTGGCTTTAGGATCGCCTTCAATTATAAGAAATGAATAGTCGCTGTCTGATCGTGCCTCTTCTTTTATAATAGCTAGGTTAAGGGTGTTGTTTATTTCTAAAGCAAATGATTGTGCTGTTTTCTGGTGTTGGTGAAAGGTTTCCCAACGCAGTTTTTCATAAGCAATGTAGCTAATAATAGCTGATGGAATCGCTAGTGCCAGAAAGAATAGCGTAAATAGGAACTTTAAATGCCCTTTTGATAATCTATTTTTAGCCAAACTATTTTGAAAAAAACCAACGGAATAAAGTTGATTACGAATGAACTGCTTAAGACTCATCTAACTGCTACTTGCGCAAATTAAACGATAACCCGCGCCTCTTACCGTTATCAAAAAATTCGGATTTTTAGGATCTATCTCGATTTTTCGTCTTATCCGTGCGATGTGAATATCAACTGTTCGTGTTTCTATGTCCATACTTTCAGAGTATCCCCACACAGAGGAAAGTAACTCCTCTCTTGCTACTGGTCTTTGATTATTACGCTGTAAGTACTCTAGAACTTCTATTTCACGTTTTGTAAATGGAAGATTATTTTTTCCTATTTCAATACAAAGGTTTTGTAAATCAATTCTGCGATTTTCATCAAGCTGAATAAACGTTAATTCGGTAGTTTCAGGAATACTGCGCCTTAATACTGATTTAATTCTTAAAATTAACTGAGTTACAGAAAATGGTTTAGACACATAATCATCGGCCCCTAAGGTGAATCCGTTAATAACGTCTTCATCTGTTGATTTAGCGGTGAGCATGATAATAGGCTGCCCTTTATCCTGCTCTCTAATTTTTGTACAGATCTGAAAGCCATCCATATTTGGTAACATAACATCGAGTAAGATAAGGTCATATTTTCCTGTGAGCGCCCTTTCAAGACCAGACAAACCTTCTTCGGCATAATCAACCGCAAAACCATGATATATCAATACATCAACAAGGCCGACACGAATGGCTGCTTCGTCTTCAACGATAAGGATTGATGCTGATTTTTTCATGCTAAGTATGCTCTCGCTTTTCAAACATTTTATTTAAGAACGGGGAATCAATAGCTGACTTCAAGCCTATTAACGATGAATTGATACTAACACTGTTCTAAATTTCTTCATGTAACTTATTTGTAAACTCTCCCCCGAAGATGTTTACCAAATGTTGCCTATTTTGCTTCAGTTGTCAGGGATAAACTTTGTCCTAACTTAACTCATTAACCGAGTTAGTAAAACTACCCCCCCCATAAAACCTGTAAACGTAATGGAGAAGAACATGCAATTAAAAAACTGTCTTAATAGAATAACCAGCGTAAACACACTATTGATTTCAGCATTATTAGTATTAAGCCAACAACATGCTTTTGCTAATGAAAAACCAAAAGAGCTATTTAGCACACTCGTCGACAATTCAAAATCTACCGAGGTTTTTAAGGTTAAGACCAAAGTAATGGATAAAATTAAAGTCACCAGAATAGAAAAGTTGGCTGTAAAAACCAAACAGAATGAAAAAATCAAAACAAATAAATTAGGGAAAACTGAGAATAAGAATGTGCTAACAGAATTAGTAGCACGTAAAAATATTCCCCAACGGATAACTAAACCTTTAAAGGAACCACGTGCTCAATTAAATAAATTAGTGGTTAGAGCAACCCGACCTACCAAGGAAAATACATTATCACTTAAAGGGTAAATCACCTTTAAAAAACATAGCAGGATAGCCATCTGACCTAGATGATTATTCAAAAACTACTCGCTAATAACTACTTTACTAATAGAAGAGATTAAAACACTACTATGAAAACTTACAGTTTAATTCTATCGACATTTTTGTGTCTAAATGCTGCTGTCGTCTACAGCCAAGAGAACAAAACAAAATATGAGGATGTATCCAAACTAATTGATGTATGGCTAGAGGCTCAAAAAGACTATGAAGACATTCCTTTTATTTCTGGCGTAGTCGTAAAGGATCAGGAAATATTGTGGAGCGGTGCTTTTGGCAATTCTAACTACGAAGATCCAGTGACAAGTAATGAAAATACAATTAGCAGTATATGTTCAACTTCCAAAATATTCACAGCAACGGCTATTATGAAATTGGTAGACGAAGGTAAGGTCAACTTAGATGACAAGGTGAAAGATATTTTGCCAAAATTCGCTGTTAATCAAAAATTTCCAGAAGGTGGCTCAGTAACAATTCGTTCGTTACTTAGCCATACTTCAGGGTTACCACGCGATAGCCACCCGTACTGGAGTGGACCTGAACATTACTTTCCATCAGAAGAAGAGTTATATGACGTTTTATCAACTTTAGAAACAGTGCATGCAGTTGATGAAGAGATAACATATAGCAATATTGGCTCTGCCTTGCAGGGTTTAATTGTAGAGAAAGTAACGGGTAAATCCTACAAAGACTATGTTGAGTCTACTATATTTCAACCTCTGGAAATGTCTAATTCTTTTGTAGAAATGCAATCCACGCTATATGGAAATAGACATGTGATGGGTTATTCGGCGACCAATAGAAACGGCAAGCGTAATATTGCTAATTTTTATCAAACAAAAGCGATGCAGCCCGCCGCTGGCATATCAACTACCGCTCTTGACTTGGCCAAGTTTGCCAAATGGCAATTTCGGTTAGTTGATGCAAGGGAAGTTGAATTAATGAAACCGTCTACCCTAAAAAGCATGTATAAAATTCAAGGCATTACCAAAAAAGATAAATACAACCGCGGCTTTGGCTATGAAGTTACTACTGACAAGAAAGGCAATGATTGGGCTATGCATGGTGGTGTATGCCCAGGCTACGTTAGCTATTTTAAAATGGATGTGACGAATAAGATGGGCTATGCAATTCTTGCCAATGCAAACCGTGTAAATACTCCATCGTATGTCCGTGGTCTTGTCGATATTCTAAATAGTGCTGATTCAATCAAACAAAACGTAGAACAAGAGTTAGAGTTGTCTCCATATATAGGGTTTTATAATTTGAATCCTTGGAATAGTGAATATTATGTTGCTAGCTGGGGAAGTGATTTGATGTTGTTGTATTTACCAGCGAAATCCCTTAAGTATGCGATGTACCGCTATCAACATGTAGAAGATGATACGTTCCAATTAATAGAAAATGGCAAAGTAGTTGATAAGGAATATATAAAATTTTTCCGTGATGAACATGGTAATGTTGTGAAAATTAAAAATGGAGGAAATTATCATTTCAGGGTAACTAATCCGATGTAGAATTGACATCAAAACTAAATTTAAGAGGAGTGCCTGAAGTTGTAGTGGATTAGTTTGTTTGGACATATTTCTGGAGGTATTATTAAAACACTCTATACGTTAAGTGCCCAAAACCACCAAAAAAATGATGGGCACAAAATTTAAATTCTATCTCGCAATCGCCCCATTCTGAGTTAGAAACTATAAATTAGTGGCCAGAATTACTTAGCCACTACAAACGTAGATATTCATTTAAGAAAATAAAAGCAAGTTCATTATCATAAACAAATCGATATTCAGAACTGGTTTTCACCACGACGGGTTGCCATGCTTTTAATTCTGAACTATGTGAAAACAGTTGAGTAATAGACGGAAAATAGCCGACTTCACTCCCTCAAGAATATAAAAGAGGTAAATATGGGAAATAAGAGACAACATGTATTTTCATTTTACCTATACCCTTCGATGAGACCACTTCGACCCAAGTATCGGTGGTAGATCTGTTGTACCGAAGCATAGTCAGTAACTGGAGCATAGTCAGTAACTGAAGCAGAATAAGCGTTGTTTAGTATCAGATGAAGTTCCCCTACACCGCGAATTTTTCTATCGACTTCGTAGCTCATTCGGCGTCCAACAAAGAAGAATATAGCTGCCGTTACGGGCAGTGGCAGCAGTTGCATGAGCACAATTGCGCTAGCGGTTATCGGGGTTAATCCCATCACCACCTCGAAGTCTAAGCCAATCATAAAAAGTATTGCCACAGAATAGAGAGCCACCAGAACCGACAAAAAGGTAATGACGCTCAATATACGCTTCAGGACTCGTATCTGACCGTTAGAATCCTGGCGGAGGGCATACAGTCGGTCAAGAACCTGGTCGTTGTGCATTACCCAAACAGGATTCTCAACAGTTCGAAAAGGAAATAGCAGTTCGATTGATTCTCCTGTTTCCTCATACTTTATCTGACCTTCAATAACTTCTTGTTTGAATAGTTCCAGCGATTTAGCTGTTGCAACGATTTTCTCAATGCGAATGGGCAGATCGCGCGCGTATATACGCTCTAGGAAAGCGACCGCGAAATGCAATGCAAAGCCTATTTCAAAGAGGCTGGCAAACTGACTGAGATCAACTAAAGGCATGCGGGGATAAAATCCTAATTAACTCAATTAAACCACCAGAAATAGATTGTTAGACAAGCTTCTGCCTAATTACCTGTTGGTTTTTCGTATAAATAGAATAAAAGAAATACCTGTTCTATGCAACAGGAGACAAACGCACGAGCGCTGCCATCCAGATGCCAATGCAAGTCTATTTTGGCAAGTTTAAAATATTAATTGGCTCATAACTTCATTGAATTGAGTATAAAGTGACATAATTTATAATCTAAGGTGTTTTCGGTCCCAATATAAGCCATTAAACTTGTCGCTAAAATTATAAACCATAACCGACCAGCCTTAATGTCCAACCACTTATATAGAAATTTTTAATTATCAAAGAACAAAAAAGCGACCACTCAAAAGAGTAATTCGCTTAGATGAGTTTAGCTCTCAAATCTATTTAACAGACCCCATATCTATTTATTAGATCTCATACCTATTTATCGATAACAACAACTATAGAAGCTACTTAATGTTCGCAACTGAGCAATCCCTCTAAATGTATGATCTTACGAGTAAAGTACGATCCTAGAACAAGGATAAACTACCGAACTAAATATATACATTAATAGTTAGCTACAATCTAAGTTCGCTACTAGAACTTTAGTACATTTATTGAGCTAACCATAGCTAATATTAGAATGTATACTCTAACTCGCTTTCGCCCCCTGAATGCCATAGATTTATTATTCATGCTGGGGGATGAGCTGCAAACTCACCTTCGGAGTATTATGGGCTTTATACTTATAATGACTCATTTGACGTTGAAACATCAATTAGAAACTGGTGCTTTTAGTCTACATTGAAATTCACAGAGTGTTGATAAAGCCTAGAAAACTATATTTCAATAGGCTTTTTCAAATAAATAAAACTTGTATATCAGTAGATTAAGCCTGAGATAATTAAATAACTATTGTTTGCATGGCTCTGGCGGGAATCGTTACTTTTATTTCTTGCTCTTCAACTATGTAATTATAGGTAATTGATTCATCTGATTGGTTCATTACTACCGTTATAAGTGAGCCATCCTTATTTTGAAATGCCGTTGTTAATAAGGGACTTCTGCTACTTGTTGCACTAACTCTTATAGCATCTGGGCGAATGAATTTAGAAAAATGGCCAATGTAGTAGTAAGTCGGCGTGTAAATTAATTCATCCGTTGAAGTATCGGCATGAATCGGCGCAAAGCAAAAGTTTTGCACATGATTTGGACCACCATTTTGATCTAGTAGAATATTCCAGTCAGTCCAGCCTACAGTGCCTCGATTAAAGTCCATAATCATTGAACGACCGTAGCGTTCAGCGTTAGGCCAATATTGATATTTCTCGGTTGAGAATTTTTCATTGGTGCCTTCAGTGAACAAAAGCTTCATTGATGGGTAAGACTCGGTAACGTTAGCTAAATTATCGTGCATTGTTTCACCGCCAGTCCAATCTTCGTACCAGTGAAAACCGATGCCCCAAGCATATTTAAGCGCTTCAGGATCATCGAAAATAGTATTGGCACGATGACTGATTAAATCACGATTATGATCCCAGACAACAATATTTTTATCTCCTAAACCTTCTCGCTCCATAATTGGTCCTAAATGATTCTTAAGAAAATCACGTTCTTCTTCAGCGGTATAAATCATCGATTCCCAACGTTGAGTCGCCATAGGTTCATTTTGAATGGTTATCCCCCAGATAGGCATACCTTCTTGTTCGTAAGCTTTAATGAATTTAGTGTAATAAGTTGCCCAAGTGTCATAATACTCAGGCAAGAGTTTACCGCCTCGTAGCATATTATTGTTGCTTTTCATGAACGCAGGGGCGCTCCACGGGCTGGCATATAAAGGTAGGTCTCCGCCGGCATAGGCAATGGCTTTTTTAATTAAAGGGATACGATACTCTTTATCGTGTTCGATAGAAAAAGTTGACAGTTCTTTGTCTCCTTCTTCAATATAGGTATAACTGCCACTAGCAAAATCAGAGCTGTGAATGGTTGTTCTGGCTAGCGAATAACCAATACCTGAGTTTTTATCGTAATAGGCCTTTAAAAACTCATCTTGTTTTTTAGTTGATAGTTTAGCAAAGACTTCGGAGCTTGCATCAGTTATTGCGCCACCAATCCCCCAAAATTTTTGAAAGGTAACATTAGGGTTTACAAATACTGATATTTCAGTTTCTAAAGGTTGCTTAGCTGCTTCAAAATGTTCAACTTTACTTTGGCTTAATCTCAGCTTAGTATCTTTTGCCGTGGTATATATCTGCGCTTGCTTTGCTACAAAATGGGATTGTGTGTTACTGGCAATGTTTTCAGCGTGTAAAGTATCTGTCAATACGACACAGCTAAGTATTGACGCCACTAAAATTTTTTTAGTCATTATATCCTTCCTGTTTTTTAGTCATTATATCCTTCCTGTTTAAACGTGTTTAGTGATGACTTGTTACTCGGTTCTGATGTTAAAGAGCAAGTCATGCAGCGATGTGAGTTTGTTTAGTCAGCACATTACCGGAATTGACTTTTAATGTCGTTCTAATCAAAATTTTTGGGCACAAAAGAACGTTCTAGCTGTTAGAAGAACGTTTGCGCTATAGGAAAATTGGCTAAAATAGTTATAATCGATAAGAAAGCGGTAGTAGCATTGTTTTGAATAATCGAATGGATTTTGATTATAGCGGCAAGGTAATTTATATAGATAGTTTATTTAGGTGTTATTAAATGGCAGAAACATTATTCAACTTCCACGATCTTATTTTATTATTAACAAGTTTTGAATGTCTAGTTTTCGCGTTTATTATTTTTTCAAATAAAGCCCTCAATAAGTACTCTTATACACTTTTTGCCGCGCTACTATTATCTCACTCTTTAATAGCACTACATGAGCTGATATTTTGGGGGGCAACATTTCGAGAGTGGGTGTTAGCACTATCACCTAATTTATTTTTTGTTTTTAACTTTTCGTACCTACTTGATGGGCCATTAGTTTACCTGTTTATTAGTAGCTTATTCTTGCCAAGCTTTAAATTTAATAGGCGAACATTCATACACTTTATTCCCGTTGTTATCTTCCTTAGTTATATGTTTTTTGCATTCTGGTCTTTGGAACAGCCAGTAAAGACAGCCCTAATAAATAGCTATGATATAGCTTATAGTTGGCATTACGTCTTAATTGACTTACTGGTTAAAAGCCTTCGGATTGGTTATATCATTGCAACCCTGAGGTTAGTAAAAAAGTATGCAAATACTGACAAAACAGTAACCGCAGAGCACACTCCCTGGATACGTTATATATTGACAGTATTTTTGGTATTGTTGCTATGGGAGTGGCTATTAACAGCGCTAAAAGTATATGCCCTTAATTACTCCATCAATCTTAAGTTGTTAGAGTTTATTGGTTTGACCGACTATTACGCTATGTTTGCTCTAATTAACCTGATGATATATGTGGTGTTAATGGAAACGATCAATAAAGGCCACTTTAAGAAAAACAAACTGTCAGAGCCAGTCAATATGGACTATGTTGCCCGTATTGAGCAGGCTATGAATAGTGACAAATTATACCTCAATCCTAATCTTTCCTTTGAACGTTTTTCAGAGCAAATTGATATTCCAGTTAAGGAGCTTTCCTCTACTATTAATCGTCATTTTGAAATTAATTTTTATGAATACATTAACCAATACAGGGTCATTGAAGCCAGAGATCGTCTAATTGCTGCAGACAATGTCGATAAAAACATAACCGAGATATTTTACAGTGCCGGCTTTAACAGTAAGTCGGTATACAATACCTTGTTTAAAAAGGTATATAAGTGCACTCCCAGCCAATATCGCAAGCAAGCGTTAGCAAAAATCAGTAAATAATCACGCCAAAATGTTTTTTTAGTAGATAAAACCATTCAACATTGCACAAGCGTGTCTTGCTGCAAGTAAATTCATCACTATAAACAAAAAACATTACTTGTCTATTTATCAGTACCTTACTAGTTAATTTATTAACCCTTAGCGTTCTTTTCCTGAGAAGAACGTTCGAAATCAGTTATTTCCTCCTGAAAGAACGTATTTAAAATATTTGTCATTAAAATCGACAGTCACAAAACGATATCAAAGTCACATTTAGACGACATTTTGATATTGATGATATGACCGAATAGGAAGCATTTGATGGCGTCACCGATATTTATTCCAGCAGAAGATAACCTTAAAAGTGATTGTAAGAAAAATAATGGCCAAGTTACTTTTGGTTTGTTTGCCTTAACGAGTTTGTTTTTTATGTGGGGGTTTTTAACCAGCCTAAATGACATTTTGATCCCACACTTTAAAGAAGTTTTCTCACTTAATTACACCGAAGCGATGTTAGTACAACTATGCTTTTTTGGTGCATATTTCATTATCTCTCTGCCGGCCGGCCAGTTGGTTGAAAAAATTGGCTATCAAAAGGGCATAGTAACAGGCTTGGTTATAGCCGCTGCAGGTTGCGGGATGTTCTTGCCCGCCTCCATAATGGTTTCTTATTCAGTGTTCTTACTGGCCTTATTTGTTTTGGCCAGTGGCATCACCATTTTACAAGTTTCAGCCAACCCATATGTAACAGCGTTAGGCTCTTCAGAAACGGCTGCGGGTCGTTTAACCATGACGCAGGCGTTCAACTCGTTAGGTACCACTATAGCGCCATTTTTTGGTGCCTTTTTAATTTTGGGTGTCAGTATCGAGGGGCTTGAGTTATTAGCAGAAGCACAAAGACAGGCGCAAAAATTAGAAGTGGTGCAACTGCCTTATATTATTTTAACTAGTTGTTTGTTGATCTTGGCGTTGATTTTTTCAAAATTAAATTTACCAGCTATAGACAGTCATCAAAATAACAGCCGAATAGCCGGTAGTGAGCAGGTATCTATATGGTCGCACCAGAATCTGTTATTGGGCACTTTAGGTATTTTTCTTTATGTGGGGGCTGAAGTATCCATAGGCAGCTTTTTAATTAACTTCTTATCAGAGCCTCATATAGCAAACACCACAGAAAATGAAGGAGCTAAGCTAATTGCCTACTACTGGGGGGGAGCAATGATAGGTAGGTTTATCGGAGCCATTGTCATGCAGTTTATTAAACCCGGCTTATGTCTTGCGTTCAATGCATCTATATCCATCATACTCATTTTACTGGCCATAACTTTATCGGGTGCTATGGCCATGTACGCCATACTAGCGGTTGGTTTATTTAACTCAATAATGTTCCCCACCATCTTTAGCTTGGCCTTAAAAGGCCTACAACAGTACACCAGTCAAGGCTCTGGTCTACTGTGCTTGGCTATTGTTGGTGGCGCAATAGTACCTCTATTGCAAGGGCTTATGGCTGACGCACTTACTATTCAACAGTCTTTTGTTTTACCCATGCTTTGCTACGTATATATCGCTTATTTTGGCGTTAAAAACCTATCAGTAAAAAATTAATTAAACATAAAAACAGAAAAACAGAAAAACAGAAAAACAGAAAAACAGAAAAAACATTACTATAATAACGGGAGAAAGAAATGCAAAATCAATTATTAAGCAAGAAACATTTGCTTTCAAAAGCAATCGCAGTTGCATTAATGGGGGGAGTTATTGCTCCGGTGTCAGCTGAAGAACAAAAAAAAGAAGAAACCATTGAAGTTATTGAGGTCAGTGGCCTCAGACAAAGCCTAGTAACTTCCATTGCCATTAAACAAGATTCTACCAGTTTTGTTGAAGCAATTTCTGCAGAAGATATCGGTAAACTTCCTGACGTTAGTATAGCTGAATCTTTATCTCGATTACCTGGTTTAGCGGGCCAACGAGTTAATGGCCGAGCACAAGTAATATCTATTCGCGGTATGGGCCCCGATTTTACGACTACTTTGCTTAATGGTCGCCAACAAGCAAGCTCTGGTGATAATCGCGCCCCAGAATTTGATCAATATCCATCCGAATTAATTAATGGTGCTGTAGTCTATAAATCAGCAGACGCCTCTGTTGTGGGTATGGGATTAGCCGGAACAGTAGATTTACAAACCATTCGACCTTTAGCACATGGTGAACGAAACATTGTTATCAACATTCGTGGTGAAAAAAATAGCATAGAGACGCCTAATTCAGACGTCTCTGATACTGGTGTTCGTGGCAGTCTATCTTATATTGACCAGTTTGCTGACGATACTATTGGTATTGCCTTAGGTTATTCATATACAAATACCCCAAGTCTAGTGCAACGAACCAAAGGTTGGTGGTGGGACACACAAAGTGAGGATGCTGTTGGGGTAGGAAATAATGATGCACTGGTGCTGCAAGGGCAAGAAGTTGTCGGTGTGTCTAGAGAGCAAGTACGTAATGGCTTCTTAGGGGTTTTTGAATGGCAGCCAAATGATGAGTCTCATACTATTTTGGATACCTATTATTCAAAATTTGATCAAGACGAAACATCACGTGGTGACTACTGGTTCAGTACGGCAAACACCGGTGATGGTACTATTTTTAATGAGGCGAATTTTGTTGATTTTGGTGGCAGTAAGGTCTTGCAAAGTGGTATTGCCACTAATTTACATCCAGTATTGCGCAATGATTCAAATACTCGAGACGATGAGCTGATTGCCATTGGCTTAAATAACGAAACTCTTGTTGGTAACTGGATTATTTCGACAGACCTTTCTTATTCAAGTTCTGAACGTAAAGAGCAAGTGGCTGAAACATATGCTGGTTTAGGTGAGCCAACGAACATTGGCTTTGATATCGTACAAGAAGGCTTTAATCAATATACAATTGGAACTGATTATACCGATGCCAACACCATTCAGTTAAGTGATCCTGCGCCATGGGGCGGCTGGGGTCATGATGGCACCATTCGTCACCCAGAAGTGAAAGAAACGGTAAAAACATTCGCGATTACCGGTGATTACGACTTAACAGATACTACTATCGGTAGTATTTTCAGTGGTGCTGTCGTCGGTTTTGATTATACCGAAAGAAGCAAAGCAAAGGATGTGGCAGAATTTGATTTAATGCTTAAAAATGATCGTGCTCCAACAACGGTTGATTCAAAATACCTTGTTGATCCTGTTGATCTTAGCTTTGCCGGTATTCCTGGCTCTATCAGTTACGATACCGATGCAGTCATTGCCAACTACTATGATTTGGTCGCTATTGACGGCGATGATCACTGGAATAAAGCTTGGTCTGTTGATGAAGAAGTCACCACGCTATTCTTTAAACTTGTCATTGATACTGAAATTTTTGGTTTACCTTTAACGGGGGATCTCGGTACGCAATATATAAAAACAAAACAAGCAGCAACCGGTTTTACCCTAGCGGATGACCCTAACTCGGATTTACCTATTTTGGTCGACCGCTCAGATCAACATTCCTATGACGACATTTTACCGTCGATGAACTTAAAAATGGAAGTCGCTGAAGGCCAATATATACGCTTAGCTGTCGGTAAATATATGGCACGTGCACGCATGGATGATATGCGGGCAACACTATCTGCCGGGGTTGGTGTCGACCAAACCTGGAGTGGTAGCGGTGGTAATACCAAATTAGAGCCATGGCGCGCTGATGCTATTGATTTGGGTTATGAGTTTTACTTTAGTACTGCCAGTTATATCGGCATAAGCTATTTCTATAAAGATTTAGAATCCTATATTTATAACGATCAAGTGCTTTTTGATTTCACTGGTTTACCTAATGAAAGTGGTTTCATCCCAATTAGTGAAATAGGTACCATGAGCCAACCAACCAACGGTGAAGGCGGTACAGTTGATGGTACTGAATTTAGCTTTGTTTTGGATGGTGAATTACTGAGTGACTATTTAACCGGTTTTGGTATTGTCGGTAGTTTCTCTTGGACCGATTCCGATATTCAACCCGATGGCCCCGAAAGCAGTACCAGCTTGCCAGGCTTATCTGATGAGGTGAGAAGTTTAACGGCGTATTATGAAAGAGAAGGTTTCTCATTCCGTATCAGTCAGCGCTATCGTTCAGCATTTAGAGGTGAAATACCGCAATTATTTGCGACTCGTGGTTTCTCTGAGATTTCAGAGGATGAGCAAGTGGATGCACAAATGAGTTATGAAGTACAAAGTGGCGCTTTAGAGGGAACTACTTTCTTATTTCAAGTTAATAACTTGACTAATTCACCGTATGAAACCAATTTAGGCACACAGCTTGAAAATGGTGCTCACTTACCAGAGTTCTATGAAGAATATGGTCGTCAGTTCTTATTTGGCATGAACTATAAGTTCTAAACATTGTTTAGCTGAAGATTAAAATCCTTTATTAAGCTAGCGCTTTATAGGGGATTTTTTTTAGCTGATACATTTTCCAAATACTTTTAGAGAAAATAAAAAACATGAAATATAAACAACTAATATTTGCAGCTTTATCTTTTTTAATTATAGGTTGCTCTGAACAAGTTAATCATACATCAGAAACTAATACCACCAATAGCAGCTTGCTTAATGAAGATGTTATTTTCTACCTAACCACGCCGGATCAGTCGGTATTGTTTCAACAGCAAACACTTAAAAATACGTCACTAGGCCACGAAAACCTAGCTAAAATCAAAGTATCGACAAACACAAGTTACCAAGAAATTGACGGCTTTGGCTTTTCACTTACCGGCGGTAGTGCAGAGTTAATTAATGCGATGTCGGCAGATGCAAAAAATAATTTATTAAATGAGCTATTCGGTACCGGACTAAATGACATCGGTGTTAGTTATTTAAGAATAAGCCTTGGCGCTTCAGACTTAGATGCCAAAGTGTTTTCATATAATGACCTACCTTTAGGTGAAAGTGATATTGCGCTTGACCATTTTTCTATTGATGAAGACAAAAAGAATCTCATTCCAGTATTGCAACAAATTCTAGCTATTAACCCAGAAATAAAAATTATGGCCTCGCCATGGTCTGCGCCCACTTGGATGAAAACTAACAATGCCTCTAAAGGCGGCAGTTTAAAAGCGGAATATTATGATGTTTATGCACAATATTTTGTTAAATATATTCAAGCAATGCAACAAGAAGGCATTATCATTGATGCTATAACCGTTCAAAATGAGCCATTACACCCTGGTAATAATCCAAGTTTGTACATGGAAGCTGCAGACCAAGCTGTGTTTGTGAAAAGTGCGCTAGGTCCATCATTTAAGCAGGCTAATTTAGCTACCAAAATCATTATTTATGATCATAATGCCGATCGACCTGATTATCCTATTGCCATTTTAGATGATGAAGATGCCAACCAATATATTGATGGCTCTGCTTTTCATCTTTATGGTGGGAAAATTGAAGCTTTGAATCTAGTTCACCAACAACATCCCGATAAAAACATTTATTTTACCGAGCAATGGATTGGCGCTCCGGGTAATTTTCCAGAAGATATTAAGTTTCATACTAGAGAGCTTATTATTGGGGCAACGCGCAACTGGAGTAAAACAGTTTTAGAATGGAATTTAGCCGCAGATCCCAATTCACAACCGTATACCGATGGCGGCTGTACTCGCTGTCTAGGTGGCATTACTCTTGATGGCGACCAGATAACAAGAAATCCAGCCTATTACATTATTGCCCATGCGGCTAAACACGTGCGTCCTGGATCTGTGCGAGTTACTTCAAACAGTAGCAATGAATTACCGAATGTGGCATTTAAAACGCCAGCGGGAGAAGTTGTGGTGATTATTATTAATAATGGCGCGAGTCCGCAACATTTTAGTGTTGATGTTGATGGCGAAGAAGTGATGGCTTCATTAGCAATAGGCGCAGTAGCGACCTTGGTATTTCAGAAAAACTAATCGTTAAAAGTCATCTTTAAAATAAAAAATCAGTCCTATGACGTTGGACTGGTTCTCAATGAAAACGTAGATATTATTTGGATTTGGCCAAGCAATGTTGTGCTATAAACTCAGTGTGGCTCGGTAAATTAGTTAAGCAGTTTTTGATCACCGCTTGGGTGTTATTTACAAAAAACTCAAGCTCTTGTTGAGTCTTTAAATCAACAAATGGATCGTATTGCATAGGTAACATGTTTTGTCCTACCAAGACTTGCACCCAACTTTCTTCACGAAACAATTCATCTGCTTGCCTTTCAACACGACCATAGCCTTGAAATATATCCAACTTTTGCTGCAATGAATCAGGAATAGTCATGTTTTTGCAGTAGCGCCAAAACTCACTATCGTCTCGTTGAGTGACTTTATAATGGGCAATAATAAAGTCTCGTATTTTTTCAATTTCAAAATCGGCTTGGCGATTATAGTGGTCGATGTTTGCTTGGTTAAAGCTATTATCCGGAAACAGGTTAACTAAGCGTGTTATAGCCGTTTGCACAAGGTATAAGCTAGTTGACTCTAACGGCTCTAAAAAACCTGCCGACAAACCAATAGCAACGCAATTACGATTCCATGCTTTTTTGCGTTTGCCTGTGGCAAATTTAATCAGACGCGGTTCAGCTAACATCTCACCATCTAGATGCTTTATTAAAGTATCTTGTGCTTGTTGTTCAGTAGAAAACTCGCTGGCATAAACATGACCATTGCCAGTACGATGTTGTAAGGGAATACGCCATTGCCAGCCTGATTGATGGGCTGTAGAACGTGTATAAGGCAACAGCGGTTCGGTACGTTTGCTGGGCACTGCGATGGCGCGATCACAAGGCAGCCAATGACTCCAATCCTCAAAACCTGTTTTAAGCGTTTGCTCAATTAATAGACCACGCATCCCTGAACAATCTATGAACAAATCGCCCGAAATCTCTTCACCATTAGCTAATAGCAATGATTGTATAAAACCATTTTCTGGATGTTGTTTTACTTGAGTAATTGTTCCCTCAGTACGTTGCACACCCAGTTTTTCGCTAAAACTTCTTAAAAAACGGCCATAAAGTCCGGCATCAAATTGATATGCATAAGCGACATCACGTAATGGCGATTTTGGCATATCAGCTCGAGCAGGTGAAAAACTATTAGCTAAAGCAATTTGATTATTAATTGAAAAATCATCAAGAGAATGAACTTTTTGTTGGCTTTTTAATTTTAGCCAATATTGGTAAAAACTTAACCACTCCCATTGACGCCCTATTGGACCAAATCCATGAAGATATTGCTCGCCAATTCCACTCCAATTGCAAAACTGTATACCTAACTTAAAGGTGCCTTGGGTTGCTTCAACAAATTCTTTTTCATTTATTCCCAAAAGATTGTTAAAAGTTTTAATGGCAGGAATAGTCGCCTCACCAACACCGATAGTGGCAATACTGTCTGATTCAACTAAACGAATATTATACTTTCCTTGCGTCATTTTTGCTAAAAACGCTGCGCTCATCCAGCCTGATGTTCCGCCACCAACAATAATGATATCTTTGATGTTTGCCATAGACACTCAGCCCTCTATTTGCTTACTTATGAAATGAAAATCGTTCGTCAAAAATAATGTTTATCACATGAGTAATTTTAGCTTTTTTGATGGAGTATTTCATTGGTTTATGCGTTCGTTTGCTAATTCGAACGTTCTAAATACCTACCTTTCGGTGAGAAAAACGAAATATAAGAATTAGTTTGTATGATGAAATCAGTAATAACTGACTAAACGATATATGGATAGATAATGAAATCTAAAATAAAAAATAAAAAACTATATCCTACAGGTAGAGCGGCTATTTTAGGCGCAGTACTTATTGGACTATTTTCATGTAGTGAAAGTGATAATAAGGCAGAGATTGACCCTTCTATTTTAGTTATTGAAGAGGCTCCACCGATTGTGGTGAGCTATTCACAATTAAAAACTAATGGCACCGAGTGGCAAAACCAAGAAGGCCAAAAAGTAGATTTGCGTGGCATAAACTTGGGTAACTGGCTGGGTATGGAAATGTGGATGTTCGGTTCAGATGCCCCTATCGGTGATGGTATTGAAGACCAATGTCGTTTAGAAAGTAAATTAGAGGAACGTTTTGGTGCGGAAGAAAAGGATGGCGTTATTAAGAGCCATCGCGATAGCTGGATCAAAGAAAGCGATTGGGATCAAATGAAAGCGGCTGGTTTTAACTTGATTCGCGTTCCATTTTTGTTTGATTTAATTGAAGATCCAAATAACCCGTACACAATAAAGACAGATGCATGGCACTATTTAGACCAAGCGATTGCTGCCGCTAAAGCGCGTGAAATGTATGTTTTACTTGATTTACATGGTGCAGTAGGCCGCCAAGGTTGGGAGCAACATACCGGTTGTGCCGACAAAAATGAATTATGGGATAACGGCGAATATAAATTACGTACCGCGTGGTTGTGGCAACAAATCGCTGAAAAATACCAAGGAGAATCAACGGTAGCTGGTTACGGTTTACTTAATGAACCTTGGGGCACAGATGCAGAAACCTTAAAAGAGGTTGTGGTTGATTTGTATGATGCGATTCGAGAAATTGATCAAGAGCATATTGTGGTATTCCCTGCCCATAATGAAGGCGGTATCTCTGCTTATGAAAAACCTGCTGCTGCAAACATGAATAATGTTGCCTTTGAGCATCATGCTTATCCCGGTATTTTTGGTTGGGGTGAAATTGGCTATCAAGTACATAGAGACTGGTTAACTTGTGGCGAGTTTGGTGATACTGGCGTGTGTGATTTAGCGCAAACACTCGTTGATGTTGACTCACCGTTATTAATTGGTGAAATGCAACCATGGACAGGTCTTGGTGAGTTAGGTGGTGATATTACCCGAGCAACGTTTGATCGTTACAACGAGTTAGATTGGGCAGTAACGGCTTGGTCATATAAAACCACGTCATTTGCTGGTGGCTTAGGTCAAGGTCCTTGGGGTTTAGTGACTAACAGTGGTGATCAATTATTAGTAAAAGCACAAACATGGGGTTGTAATGACTGGGAATCGACATTTGATAATGCCTGTGATGTTTCAGCAAGAAGTACCGTGCCTTATACGGGAGAAGGTAGCAAAACCATGTACTTGGTTATCAAAACGGGTGCTTTCAATGGGACCGACGTAATCTATGACAACATCGCGTTAACTGATGATGCCACCGGCGATAATATTTTGCTTAATGGTGATTTTGGTAGTAATGAAAATTGGACTGAATTAGCAATTTGGGGCGACCCTCGTACTTATGATTTCAATTATAACGCTGGAGAATTTGCTGGTAGCGATACCGGTGAAGCATTACGCATCACCTCAGCTGCAGGTAACCATAGTTTAATTTATCAAGCTATCGATGTGGTTGGTGGTCAGTCATATACCATTTTAGGTAAATTTAAAGATAATGGCGATGCAAACAACGATATGTGGGCTGAAGTTTATTTAGTATCAGAAATGCCGGAAGAGTGGGTTGATGTCACTGGGCGTGTCTTACTTGATGTTGATGTTAATAGCAGTACCTTAGAAGAAATCAATGCCTTCTTTACTTCATTTGGCAATATGGATTATGTGATTAACCAAGCGGTTATTGATAATTTAACTACAGATGAGCCATCAGCTATTTTTGCTAGCATTCCAGGCAAAGCGGGTAATGTTGAAGTGCTTGTGACTGAGGTTGAAAACACTCTTTCATGGGAAGCATCATCAGGTGAAGTTACCGGTTATGACGTTTATCGTTCAACCTCGCCATCCTCAAACTTCCAAGTAGTATCAGAACAAACAGAAACTACGTTTGTAGATACTGATATTGAATCTGAGACTGTGTATTACTACTATGTTATTGCTTTTAATGAACTTGATGAAGGTTACCCAAGTATTACAGCCTCTACAGGCGAAACAATATTGCAAGTACCAGGTCGTCTTGAAGCCGAAAATTACTCAGCAGCGCATGCTGGTGTTGAAACTGAAGCAACAGGTGATGCTGGTGGTGGTTTTAATATTGGCCACTTTGAAATAGGTCGTTGGGTTGAATACCAAGTAACAATTGAAACTGCTGGTGAATATACAGTTGAGTTTCGTGTAGCTTCAGAGCCAGGTAGTGATGGCTTTGAAATATTGCTAGACGATACTGTATTAGATACTGTAACGGTTGATGCTACGGGTGGTTGGCAAGCTTATCAAACTAAAACGGTTACTTTAACCTTGCCAGCAGGTGAGGCCTCGTTAATTCTGAATTCTGTGGGTGACCAATGGAACTTGAACTGGATTAATTTTATTAAAAACTAAGTGTTACTAATGTGAACTATTGAGTATTTGTTGTTGAAGTAGGCTGTTAAAACTTGCGTTTTAACAGCCTAAAAATAGGAAGATAATAAAATAGCTCTACTTTTTGCTTCTTAACTCAAAAAATATCTTGCTTCAGCCTAAAAGTTAACTTCAGGCAACTGACATGGGGTAGCCCCAAATTAAGGCTTAAATTCCATCTCACTTTGTGCCCCAATATAACTTCAATTGTCTACATAACAGTCAGTACTATAATGTGTAGACATGCACTTATTTTGTACGAATATCGCCCCTAAACATTAGATGTTTTTCGCTTTGCTTTCGACATTATGAGTGTCTCAAACTCATTAACGAATACTCAGGGCTTGCTAAAACTGCTCATTATATTGCTTTCGAAGAGTTTGGGAACGCATGTATATATGAAACAGGAGATTGGCATGATTTCACATTTAGATAACACTAGCTACAAGGCATTTGTTGGTATTGATTGGGCAAATGATAAACACGACCTCTGCATTCAGGATCCTCTCACAGGTAAACGTGAGTTCTCTGTGATTAAGCATGAAGTTAATGAAATTGATAAATGGGTAAAAGGGCTTCATAAAAGGTTTGGATCACCTATTGCTGTTGCCGTAGAGTTAATAAGAGGGCCTATCGTATATGCCCTACAGCGGTATGACTTTATCGTTATTGTACCAATAAATCCTACAACACTTGCAAAATACCGAACGGCTTTTAAACCCAGTAAAGCTAAAGATGATCCCACTGATGCTGAGTTTGCATTAGAGCTTATGCTTCGTTATCCAAGTCACTTCCCTCCTTTAAATCAGCAAAGCGTCAATATGCGTAAGCTCATGTTTTTAGTAGAGCATCGGAGAAAAGTAGTGGATGATAAACAGCGAGTGGTTAATCAAATGATTAATGCAATCAAACAGTATTACCCTCAAGCTAATGAATGGTTTTGCAAAAAAGATACGCATATTTTTTGTGATTTTATTGCTCGATGGCCAAGCATTCAACAAGCTAAAAAATCACACAAGTCAACCTTGGTAAAGTTCTTCAACGACCATGGTATTCATGACGTTACAGTTGTTGATCATCGAGTATCTTTGATAAAAGAAGCTAAACCACTTACGGATGACAAAGCTGTGATTGATAGCCATACCATGCTAGTGACTTTCTATGTCGAACGCATAGTTAATTCAATGAAATGTATTCAGGAATACAATAAGTCGATATTAAAATTGATGGATAAGCTACCTGATGCTCCTATATTCACGAGTTTACCTGGCGCAGGTGCTGCTCTATCCTCACGATTACTTGCGGCATTTGGGGAGCAAAGAGATAGGTTTAAATCAGCTAATGAAGTTCAGCAATATGCTGGGATAGCACCTGTAACAGAAAGAAGTGGTCAAAAATCTTGGGTCCATTGGCGCTGGCAGTGTTCAACATTTTTACGACAAACATTTATAGAATGGGCAAGTCATTCTCGTCTAAAATCTTACTGGGCTAATTTATATTATCTACAACAAAGAGAAAAAGGTAGCTCTCATCAAGCAGCTATACGAGCATTAGCATTCAAATGGATAAGGATCGTGTACAAGTGCTGGCAAGATGGAAAACCCTATAATGAAACGCAGTACTTACGCGCTTTAAAGGATAGAGGTTCACCATTGATTTTAGGCTAAATTTAACTTGATCTCAGGCTCAGGGCGTGAAGTGAGATAGAAAGTTGAATTTAATTATCAGAAAACAAAAAAGCGACCACTCAAGAGTAAGCCGCTTTAATTCAATTATAGGTAGTTCTAACTTTATTCGTTGGTTTCCATCTTTATTTAGACGTTTCCAACTTTATTCAGAACCCACAACTATTATTAAAAGCAGTCTCTCTATTCGACAGTAACAGATTTTGCCAAATTCCGTGGCTGATCAACATCAGTACCTTTAATAATAGCGACATAATAAGAAAGTAGTTGTAAGGGTAGGGTATAAACAATTGGAGCAATTAGATCATCACATACCGGCACGTCGATAACCTTCATAGTTTCATCACTAGTGAAGTTAACTTTACTATCAGCAAATACATACATTAAACCACCACGAGCGCGTACTTCTTCAACGTTAGATTTTAATTTCTCAATTAAATCATTTTGTGGAGCGACTACAATTACCGGCATTTCAGCATCAATAAGTGCTAAAGGGCCATGTTTAAGTTCACCTGCGGCATAAGCTTCTGCATGAATGTAAGAAATTTCTTTAAGTTTAAGCGCTCCTTCCATTGCAATCGGATATTGATCACCTCGACCTAAAAACAATGCATGGTGCTTGTCAGCAAAGTCTTCAGCAAGCGCCTCTATTGAAGGAGCTAGTGCTAAGACTTCATCAAGCTTAGTGGGCAAGGTCATCAATGACTGTGCTATTTCAGCTTGTTTATCGCTTGGCATACCATGATGTTTACCTATTGCTAGCGTCATCATCATCAAGCCAACTAGTTGGGTGGTAAATGCTTTAGTTGATGCAACACCAATTTCGGCGCCAGCCTTGGTCATAAAGGCTAAATCAGATTCACGGACTAACGAAGAGCCAGCAACATTACAAATAACCAAACTCGATTTATAGCCAATTTCTTTAGCTAAGCGTAAGGCAGCTAAAGTATCAGCCGTCTCACCTGATTGTGAAATTGTGACGATAAGAGAATTTTTAGGGACAAACGATTTACGGTATCGAAATTCGCTGGCAATTTCTATGTTACACGATACACCGGCAAGTTCTTCTAACCAATAACGTGCCACCATTCCAGAGTGATAACTGGTGCCACAGGCAATAATCTGCACGTGCTCCACTTCTTTAAAAATATCATCAGCACCTTCGCCAAAAGTATCGATATCTAAAACTCCCCCCACTAAACGTCCTTCTAATGCATTACGGACAGCTGTTGGTTGCTCGTAAGTTTCTTTCAACATGTAATGCCGATATTCACCTTTATCGCCAGCATCATTGGTGGCTTCTGTTTCTTTTATCTCACGCTCAACAGCATTACCTTCTTGGTCAAAAACATTTACATCAAAACGAGTAACTTCTGCGACATCACCTTCTTCTAAAAAAGCAAAACGACGAGTAACAGGTAATAAAGCCATCATGTCTGAAGCAATAAAATTTTCACCTAAACCATAACCAATAACTAATGGGCTACCTGAACGAGCAACAACAATGCGGTCTTTGTCTGTTGAGTCCATCACAACTGTGCCATAAGCACCTTCAAGTTGTTTTACTGTTTTTTGTACCGCTGATAATAATGTGTCACTGCTTTTTAATTCATGATGTACTAAATGGGTGATAACTTCGGTATCTGTCTGTGAGATAAACTCATAGCCTAACCCTTGTAAGCGAGCTCTTAACTCACTGTGGTTTTCAATAATGCCATTATGGACAACAGCAATATTATTGTTTGAAAGGTGAGGGTGAGCGTTCACTTCGCTTGGAACACCATGTGTTGCCCAACGAGTATGAGCAATTCCAGTACCACCAGATAATGGAACGTTCGTTAATGCATCATCAAGTTCTTGCACTTTTCCTAAACGTTTAACACTGCTTAAGTTATTACTTTCATCGATTATGGCCACGCCAGCTGAGTCATAACCACGATATTCTAATCGTTTAAGTCCTTCTACTAATATCTCTGCTACGTCTCGTTGTGCCACTGCACCTACTATTCCACACATAGAAATTGTCCTTTTTTTAATCTTAGTTTTAATCATTCATTGTATTGTCTAGTTGGCAATAATGAGATTAATACCTTGTTTAGTTAATTGATTGATTATTTCATCTGACAAACCGTTATCGGTAATCAGTGTATTCACTTGTTGCCATGGCAGCTCTAGGTTTGGTATTTTTCTACCAATCTTATCTGACTCAACCATAACAATAACTTCTCTTGAAACTTCTGCCATCACTCGGCTAAGACCAATGAGTTCATTAAACGTTGTTGTGCCACGAGTTATATCTATACCATCAGCACCAATAAATAATTGGTCGAAATCGTAACTACGTAATACCTGTTCAGCAACTTGGCCCTGAAAGGCTTCTGAGTGGGGATCCCATGTACCACCGGTCATCAATAATACCGGCTCATTTTCTAAGCCGCGCAAATCACTCGCTATCGATAAAGAATTAGTCATAACAATCAAACCCTTTTTATCTTCAAGCTCACTCACCAGTGCAGACGTTGTACGGCCGCTATCAATAATAACTCGGTTATGATCACGAATTAGTTTTGCTGCCTGTTTAGCAATTGATAACTTTCGTTTCGAAAGCGTTTCACTTTTAGTTTCAATGATCTCTTTAGGCAGTGATATTGCACCACCATATCGTCGTAGCAGTAAACCACTAGTTTCTAATGAGGCCAAGTCTTTTCGGATAGTTACTTCTGAAGTGCTAAATTGTTTAGCTAATTGATCTACGCTAACCTTACCACTATGATTAAGCTCGGTAATAATAGTGTGACGTCTTTGTTGAGTGTTTCTTTTTGACATTTAGATGTTTAGCTTTTGTTTCGTTATTTTGACATATAATTAAGTTTCGGTTTGAAACTTTTGCTATTAAAACAAAACTTAGCTTATCAGGCAATGTTTATTTTTATTCTAATTAAATGCTAAGAACATTAACCTTTTTTCATTAATAGATAGAGGTACTCTTGGGTTTTTTGAAATTTTTCCATTGCTGTTTTAAATTGCTTAACTAAATTTTCATCTGAGTTAATATTTAGGGCTAAATAACTAGCCCTTCTGTTTGTTGGACTAATAGGCTTAAAGTTTATTTTAACTGAATTTATATTATTGAGTTCTATGTATCTTCTGATGGCATTAGGGTCATGGTAGACCAAATCAACTTTTCCACCTATCAGTAATTTAAACGAGGTTTCAGGTTTGGTCACTACATATAAATTATCTTTAAAGCCCCTTGCTACGAGTTCATGATAACTATTGGAGTTTCTCGTGACAGCTATTACTTTATTCTCGACTTCGCTATCGGTGGTAATTAAATTTTTGGGTTCACTCTCTAACGAAATAAATACTCTAGATAGCTCACTAACAATTCCGATCCAATGGAATTGTTTTTCTCTTTCTGGTGTTCTAATTATACTTAAAATTAATGTATTAGCCCTTTTAGAAGCTATATCAAAAGCTCTAGGCCATGGCATAAATTCTATTTTTTCTGTTCTTGAAAGTTCCTCAAGTAAAGCTTGGGTTATGTCAGCAGTTGGACCCTTTGCAACACCATCGTCATTATATTGGAGTAACTGATTTTCTGCCGCAACAATACGTAGATTAGATTCATTACTAGCTTTTGTTTGGCAACAAAAGACTGTGACTACGGTAAGAATAAATATTTTAAACTGCATATTATAATAGTACCTTAATAGATAAATCTCTCAAGGTACTTTTCTCATTTATTAAATAGGCATCACCATTTTCTCTGCATAAAAAAAGGTGCATATTTGCACCTTTATCATAATCTACTGACAATATTAGCTTTTAACTGGCTTTGGCCAATTAGCAATATTTCTCTGCTTGCCTCGCGCTACAGCTAAATCAGCTTCTTCGACGTCTTTTACAATAACAGAACCCGCACCAATAGTTGCCTTTGTTCCTATATTCACAGGAGCAACAAGTGAGCTGTTAGAGCCGATAAATGCGCCTTCGCCGATAACAGTTTTAAACTTGTTTACGCCATCATAATTACAAGTGATAGTTCCCGCACCAATATTTACTTTAGCGCCTATATCACTATCGCCTAAGTACGAAAGATGACCCGCTTTAGCACCTTCACCAAGAGTGGTTTTTTTCATTTCAACAAAATTTCCGACATGTGAGTCGTTTTTCATTATTGAGCCCGGACGTATACGAGCAAATGGTCCTAGTGAACAATTCTCACCAATTTCTGCATCTTCGATAATTGAGTTAGGTTTAATCTCTGTGTTTTTACCTACCGTACAGCTTTTCAAAATACAGTTTGCGCCAATAATTACACCGTCAGCAATACTAACTTTTCCTTCAAATATACAATTTACATCTACGATTACTTCTTGGCCTACGCTCAGGTCACCACGTACATCAATTCTTGCGGGATCCCGCAATGTAGCACCTGCAAGCATTAATTCTTCAGCTTGGCGAGCCTGGTAGGCACGTTCTAATGCTGCAAGTTGAACACGGTTATTAGCGCCCTCTACTTCAATTTCAGTTTCAGGATGGGCTGTAGTAATGGATTTACCTTCGCTATGGGCGGCAGCAATTATGTCTGTTAGGTAATATTCACCTTGGGCATTATCACTTGATAAGTTCGATAACCAACGCTTTAAATCACCACCATTGGCCAATAAAATTCCGGTATTAGCTTCATTAATTAATAACTGTTCGGCACTAGCGTCTTTTTGTTCAATAATGCCAACTACTTGCCCATTGTCTCTTACAATTCTGCCGTAGCCATTTGGGTTAGCTAAATGAACTGTTAATAAAGACATTCCGTTAATTGGCTTGACTGCCAATAAACTTTCTAAAGTAGATCCTTTGGTTAATGGTACGTCGCCGTAAAGCACTAATACGTCTTCATCATCTTTAATAAATGGTGATGCCATATCAACGGCATGGCCTGTACCAAGCTGGTCAATTTGCTCAACAAAAGTTAGATCTTCACCAATAACTTTCGATTTTAAGATATCTCCACCGAAACCATAAACTACATAAATATTATCAGCATTTAACTGTCTAGCGCTATCGATGACATGACTAACCATTGGTTTATCTGCGATTGGGTGTAGTACTTTAGGGAGAGATGATCGCATACGAGTACCTTTACCCGCTGCTAAGATGACAACTGAGAGAGACATAGTTATTCCGTTAGTTTTGTATTGATTATATTGTAACTTTAATGGCATAAAAAAAGCGACATCTACTATAAGTAAAGTCGCTTTTTATTCACTAAAACTTAGTGATATCTTGTATCTAGAGGTTCGCTTGTAACAGTTTACACTTTCTTTTTAATCACTTGAATAACGCGCAATTGAGCCGTTACTCGAGCTAACTCAGCTGCAACTTCAGCATAGTCCACATCATCGCCATGGGCGTTCATGTGTTCTTCTGCACGTTGTTTAGCTTCTAAAACTGCTTGTTCATCTAAGTCTGCTGCACGTACTGCCACATCAGACAATACAGTAACGTTATTAGGTTGAACTTCTAACATGCCGCCAGAAAGATAAATTACTTCTTCCTCTCCGCCATATTTTACAATGCGAGCCATACCAGGTTTTAGTGAGGTCAATAAAGGTGCGTGACCAGGCATAATACCTAATTCACCTTCTGAACCTGTGATCTGTAATGATTCAATACGACCAGAGAATAACTCCTCTTCGGCACTTACTACATTTAGATTTACCGTCATTGCTGACATTTTGACCTCCTAAAGTAGATGATTAGCTTAGGTTAATTACTAAGTAACGCCTAAGCTAAAACACCCAAAGCAAATTACATGTTTTTAGCTTTCTCTACGGCTTCTTCAATAGAACCAACCATGTAGAATGCTTGCTCAGGTAAATCATCGTAGTCACCAGCTAAAATGCCAGTAAAACCTGCGATGGTATCTTTTAATGATACATATTTGCCTGGAGAACCTGTAAATACTTCAGCTACGAAGAACGGCTGAGATAAGAAACGCTGGATTTTACGAGCACGAGAAACGGTTTGCTTATCTTCTTCAGAAAGCTCGTCCATGCCTAAAATAGCGATGATATCTTTAAGTTCTTTGTAACGTTGTAATACGTTTTGAACACCACGTGCGATGTCATAATGCGCGTTACCAACTACTAATGGATCAAGTTGACGCGAAGTTGAATCTAACGGGTCGATTGCAGGGTATATACCTAATTCTGCAATTGAACGTGAAAGTACAACAGTTGCATCTAAATGAGCAAAGGTAGTTGCAGGGCTTGGATCGGTCAAATCATCAGCTGGTACGTATACCGCTTGAATTGAAGTGATTGAACCTTTCTTAGTAGAGGTAATACGCTCTTGTAAGATACCCATTTCTTCAGCAAGTGTTGGTTGGTAACCAACGGCTGAAGGCATACGGCCTAACAATGCAGATACTTCAGTACCAGCAAGTGTATAACGGTAGATGTTATCTACGAAAAATAATACGTCACGACCTTCGTCACGGAATTTTTCTGCCATAGTCAAACCGGTCATCGCTACGCGTAGACGGTTTCCTGGAGGCTCGTTCATTTGACCGTAAACTAACGATACTTTATCAAGTACGTTAGAGTCGTTCATTTCGTGATAGAAATCGTTACCTTCACGAGTACGCTCACCAACACCAGCAAATACTGAGTAACCGCTATGCTCGATAGCAATGTTACGGATAAGTTCCATCATGTTAACGGTCTTACCAACACCAGCACCACCAAATAAACCAACTTTACCACCCTTAGCGAATGGACAAACTAAATCGATTACTTTGATGCCTGTTTCTAACAATTCGTTAGACATTGCTTGTTCAGCGTATGCAGGCGCTTCGCGATGAATAGCCCACCTTTCTTCTTCACCAATTGGACCAGCTTCATCGATAGGCTCACCCAATACGTTCATGATGCGACCCAAAGTACAAGTACCTACTGGCACTTGGATGTTATCACCTGTATTTTCTACATTAAGACCACGTTGTAATCCGTCTGAAGTACCCATAGCAATGGTACGTACAACACCGCCACCAAGCTGTTGTTGTACTTCAAGTATTAAACCTGAAAGCTTACCTTCGGTTACTTTTAATGCGTCATATACTTTAGGTACGGCATCTTGTGGAAATTCGATATCCACAACTGCGCCAATGATTTGGACGACTTTACCTGTACTCATGTTAATTCCTCAAATTTAAATTTAACGAAAACTAATTTTTTACCGTTATACAGCAGATGCACCAGCAACAATTTCACCCAATTCTTGAGTAATGCTTGCTTGACGCGCTTTGTTATATACCAATTGTAAATCATCGATCAAGTCGCCAGCGTTATCGGTTGCAGATTTCATTGCAACCATACGAGCGGCTTGTTCACAGGCGATGTTTTCAACAACACCTTGATATACTTGAGACTCAACATAACGAACTAATAATTGCTCAAGCATCGCTTGTGCATCTGGTTCGTAAATGTAATCCCAACGATGCTTAATTTCTTCATCGTCTGACTTAGGTAACGGTAAAAGTTGATCGATTGTTGGTTTTTGCGTCATGGTATTAACAAACTTATTGTAAACAATAAATAACCTGTCAATTTCACCATTATCATAGGCATTTAACATTGTTTTCACGCTACCGATTAAATCGGTAACTGAAGGTCTGTCGCCTAAACCAGAAACTTGTGCGGTTACATTAGCGCCCATGTTGTTGAAAAAAGAGGTGGCTTTAGAGCCAACCACTGAAAATTCAACTTCACATTCTTCAGATTGCCATTTGGCAGCATCTGCTAATACTTGTTTAAACAAGTTAATGTTTAAACCACCACACAAACCACGGTCTGTTGATACTACAATATAACCTACACGCTTGACTTCACGCTCTTCCAAATATGGATGGCGATATTCCAAGTTACCAAGCGCAATATGACCGATCACGTTTCGTATGTTCTCAGCGTATGGACGAGAAGCAGCCATGCCTTCCTGCGCTTTGCGCATTTTGCTTGCTGCTACCATTTCCATAGCACTAGTGATCTTCTGAGTGTTTTTAACACTCGCGATCTTAGATTTTATCTCTTTACCACCGGCCATGACTTATCTCCGAAACTTATTTATGAATAAAAAGTTCTTACCAAGTTTGCGTAGACTTGAATTTCTCAAGTGCTGCGGTTAAACCTGCTTCGATTTCTTTATCGTATCCACCAGTTTCGTTGATTTTAGCCATCAACTCAGTGCTATCGTTATTGATAAAGGTTAATAATGCGGCTTCAAAATCATTGATTTTGTTAAGCTCTACATCATTTAAGAAACCTTTTTCAGCTGCGAATAATGATACGGCAGTATCAGCAACAGATAACGGACTGTATTGGTTTTGCTTCATCAATTCAGTAACACGTTGACCATGTTCTAATTGAGCACGAGTAGCATCATCTAAGTCAGAAGCGAATTGAGCAAAAGCTGCTAATTCACGGTACTGAGCAAGTGCTAAACGAATACCACCACCTAGTTTCTTGATGATTTTAGTTTGTGCAGCACCACCAACTCGAGATACTGATAAACCTGCGTTAACAGCTGGACGAATACCTGAGTTGAATAAATCAGCTTCAAGGAAAATTTGACCATCAGTAATCGAAATTACGTTAGTAGGTACGAAGGCAGATACATCGCCAGCTTGTGTTTCGATGATAGGTAATGCGGTTAAAGAACCTGTTTTACCTGTAACTTCACCTTTAGTGAAACGTTCAACATACTCTTCGTTTACACGAGCAGAACGTTCTAATAAACGGCTGTGAAGATAGAAAACATCACCTGGGTATGCTTCACGACCTGGCGGACGACGAAGTAGTAATGAAATTTGACGGTAAGCAACTGCTTGCTTAGACAAATCATCATATACGATCAACGCATCTTCACCGCGGTCACGGAAGTATTCACCCATTGAACAACCTGAGTATGGTGCTAAGTATTGTAGTGCAGCAGCTTCAGAAGCAGAGGCAACAACAACAATAGTATTTGATAATGCGCCGTGCTCTTCTAACTTACGAACAACGTTAGCAACAGTTGACGCTTTTTGGCCAATTGCTACGTATACACATTTAATACCAGTATCTTTTTGATTGATGATGGCATCTAGCGCAATTGCAGACTTACCGATTTGACGGTCACCAATGATCAATTCACGTTGGCCACGTCCGATAGGAATCATTGAGTCAATAGACTTGATACCCGTTTGAACTGGTTGGTCAACAGATTTACGTTCGATTACACCTGGTGCTACTACTTCAACAGGAGAGAAACCATCGTTGTCGATTGTTCCTTTACCATCAATAGGCTCACCTAGGGTGTTTACAACGCGGCCTAATAAACCACGTCCTACAGGTACTTCCAATATACGGCCAGTACCTTTAACTTTTTGTCCTTCTGCTAAATCAGCATATGGACCCATTACTACCGCACCGACCGAATCACGGTCAAGGTTTAACGCGATAGCATAACGGCTACCAGGAAGTTCGATCATCTCGCCTTGCATTACATCAGCAAGTCCGTGGATGCGAATAATACCATCTGTTACAGAAACGATAGTACCTTCATTGCGAGCTTCGCTGACAACGTTAAACTGTTCAATACGTTTTTTGATCAGTTCAGCGATTTCAGTGGAATTCAGTTGCATGCTCTGTTTCCTTATCTCTTAAATGCTATAATTGCATTGCTGTTGCTAGGCGATTCAGTTTATTTTTTACTGAACCATCGATAACCATGTCACCTGCTTGGATAACCAAACCAGACACAATACTTGCATCAACACTACAATTGAGCTGTACTTTTCGAGCCAAACGCTTTTCAAGCGCAGCACTTAAAGTAATTAATTTATCTTCTGTTAATTCAACAGCAGATGTTACATCCACAATAATTGTTTTCTCATATTCAGCTTTTAATTCGCTAAACTGAGATACAACTTGTGGAAGCGCCAATAGGCGTCCGTTTTCAGCCAAAAGTTTTATAAAGTTTTGACCTTCACTATTAAGCTGTTCACCACAAACCTTTAAAAAGATTTCTTGTGATTGCTCAACAGATGTACCACCAGAAAGGTAACCTTTGATGGTGTCATCTTTTGAAACTTCAGCAGCAAAAACTAGCATTTCTAACCAGTTTTCTACCGCGTTAGCTTCAACAGCAAAATCGAACGCTGCTTTAGCGTAAGGACGAGCAACGGTTGTCAATTCAGACATAGCTCATTCCCCTCTTAAAGTTCAGCTACAAGTTTATCTAAAATGTCGCTATGTGCAGCGGCATCGATTGAACGCTCAAGAATTTTCTCGGCACCAGCTACTGCAAGAACAGCCACTTGTTGACGAAGTTCTTCTTTAGCTTGATTACGTTCAGTTTCAATTTCAGCATGACCAGCAGCTAAGATTTTAGTTTTTTCAGCTTCTGCTTTACCAGCAGCTTCTTCAACTATTTGCGCTTCACGCTTTTTAGCAGCATCTACAATGCTAGCCGCTTGCGCTTTAGCTTCTTTAAGCTGTGCTGTTGCTTTACCTTGAGCAAGCTCAAGTTCTTTAGCAGCACGATCTGAAGCAGCAAGTCCGTCAGCGATAGTCGCTTGACGAGCTTCGATGGCAGCCGTAATTGGTGGCCATACAAACTTCATGCAGAAAATTACAAATACTACAAATGCGATTAATTCACCAATAAGCGTGGCATTAATATTCATTTGCGTACCTCCTATTATTTATTCGTAAAAAAACAAAGAGCGATTAAGCACCAACAACGAATAATAGGTATAAGCCGATAGCAACACCGATCATCGCGATAGCATCAATAAGACCCGCTACAATGAACATTTTCACTTGAAGTTGTGGTGCTAATTCAGGTTGACGAGCAGCAGACTCTAAAAATTTGCCACCTAATAAACCAAAACCAATCGCAGTACCTAAAGCACCTAGACCGATTAGTAACGCAACAGCGATATATAACATATTTATCTCCGATATTTTGAATGTTAAAAGTTAAAGTTAAAAAAATTGTACAAAAAATATTCTTTCGGGCTTCCTGCCCTAAACCCTTCGGGCCGGCTTTTGCCGTTCTAACTTAATCCCGAAAAGTTAGTGATCTTCGTGAGCTAAACTAAGGTAAACAATAGTTAGCATCATAAAAATAAACGCTTGTAATGGGATAATCAGCAAATGGAACGCTGCCCATAAAAAATGTACTGGTAATTGGAATAAACCAATTGTCGCAATCAATAAAAATATCAACTCACCTGCATATAAATTACCAAATAAACGTAATGCTAATGATAATGGACGAGCTAATAAAGTCACCATTTCAAGGATGAAGTTTACTGGATATAACGACCAGTGACCAAAAGGCTGAGTGGTTAATTCTTTGATAAACCCGCCAACACCTTTTATTTTAATTGAATAGTAAATAGTTAATATAAACACACCTATCGCTAAAGCAAAGGTCATGTTTGGATCTGTAGTTGGTACTGGTTTCATGTAAACATGAGACATGTCAATACCGCCAACAACGCTGATTAACCAAGGAATTAAATCAACAGGTATCCAATCCATTGCATTCATCAATAACACCCAAACAAATACCGTTAAGGCTAATGGTGCAATTAATGGGTTTGTGCCGTGAAAAGTACTTTTAACACTATCACCTACAAACTCAACGATCATTTCAACGCCACACTGAAGTTTTCCAGGTACGCCGGTAGTCGCTTTTTTAGCAACCGATCGAAAGATGAAAAGAAAAACTAAGCCTAAAAACACCGACCAACCTAAAGTATCTAAATGCCAGGTCCAAAAACC
>ENA-ORXI01000377-ORXI01000377.1-sediment-metagenome-genome-assembly--contig:-NODE-377-length-36855-cov-26.243760_pt1 | contig 36855 bp, 31 predicted proteins | sample MGYA00237861_ERZ511468 | MGnify/ENA primary metagenome ERZ511468 (study PRJEB26299, sample SAMN06266213) | sediment metagenome | isolation source: Hudson Canyon methane seep mesocosm | place... | reverse complement strand
TGCTCAACTATGAGTGCAGCATGAACCGGATCGGGGTAACTTGTCCCTCGCGCCTGGCGTAATGTTGCAATATGATCGATATTAACACCCAATAAAATAGCTTGTTTTTTCATAATTGTTTAATAATTTTTGCTAGAACGCGTCTGCTTTTTAATTCTTTACCTTGTAATTGAAAATCAACTACTTGCCTCATCAGTTTTTTTGCCTCAACTAAGCCTTGATCACTTAATAACCGCCTTGCCTCCAAAGCCAACAAAGTCGCTCCACTGATATATCCCTTATTATTTTCCATCATCCCCTGCTCTCTACTAAATTGATACATTGTATCGGGGTGGATAAAGTCGCCCGTTGCGGCATTAATAGTTAATTGGATACCATAACCTATCTGCTCAATTAAATTTAACTCAAAAAACCTAAGCACCTGCTCAGTATCCTCGTTACTTGCCAACAACCCTAAACAGTGCCTGTATTCGGTAAATACTTCTGGATGAGGATCATGCTTATGCAAAAAACAATTGACAAGTTCGTTAATATAAAAGCCACAATACAAAGACAAGCCTTTCAGTTCATGCATTGATTGCTCAGCTTCAACATGAGTCAGAAGTTTTAATTCACTTTTTGATATAAATGAGATTTTAAGGGGAGTAAAAGCGAGAAGTACACCTGCTATTTTTGACTTTTTCTTTCTAACCCCTCGCGCAAGAATCGAAATAACACCATAATCTTGCGTTAAAACATCTAAAATCAGGCTGGATTCACGATATTTTCGATGCTGAAGGATGTAAGCAGGCTGCAAAAGAACTTGGGTATCATTCATTCTATAGACAATCAATAATAGGGGAATTCGATGACACTAGAGCTTATCGATGGAAAGGCGCCAAAAAGACAGACAGCACTATAACTATTTCAGAAATATCCTTTCAACATAAACCCAGCCGTTCTAAAAATCTGTTACTGCATAAAAGTCACAAGCAATGATAAACACCTCAGTGAGGTGCCCCCCCTAGGCATTCAAAATCCACAGCTCAACTACTGATCCATAAAACCAAGGCTTTGAAGAGCTCGCTCACTATTAGCCCAACCTTTTTTAACCTTGACCCATAATTGTAAATAAACCTTTTGTCCAATCAATGTTTCAATATCTTGTCGCGCGTCTGTACCGACTTTTTTAAGCAATTCACCTTGCTTACCGATTACAATGTTTTTTTGCGTATCACGCTCCACCCAAATAATCGCATAAATCTTGGTTATTTTTTTTTGCTCTTCATACCGCTCAATCTCTACAGTCAAAGAATAAGGCAGCTCATCACCAAGTCGCCTAGTCAACTTTTCTCTAATAATCTCAGCAGTTAGAAATCGCTCTGGACGATCAGTAATCTGATCTTCAGGATAAATCAATCCGCCTTCTGGTAATAAGTTGAGTAAAACATTTTCCATAGCATCAAGGTTTGTGCCTTTTAACGCAGAAATGGGCAACATTTCCTCAAATGGAAATCGATCTTTTGCGTGCGCAAAAAACTTCAGGATTTCATCCTTATCCTTCACTTTATCAACTTTATTTGCCGCCAAAATCACGGGAAGCCCTGCCCTTTCCAGTTTCTTAAAGATCACTTCGTCATATTCATGCCAAGATAATCCATCAATCAACCACACAACAACATCTACCCCTAACAAGGTTGTATCAGCTGTTTTATTTAAGTATCTATTTAAGGCTTTCTTTTCGACCTGATGCATTCCAGGCGTGTCCATATAGATAATTTGACCAGCATCCGTGGTATTAATACCTAAGATTCTATGCCGTGTTGTTTGAGGTTTTCTTGAGGTGATACTGATTTTCTGCCCTAGCATGTGATTCATCAAAGTTGATTTACCAACGTTAGGGCGACCAATTAACGCAACATAGCCACAATTCATTTTTTTTGTTTATTTATAAGTTTTAACATTTTTTCTGCTGCATCCTGTTCAGCCCTTTTTCTGGAAACACCCGACCCTATACAAGATAAATTATCCGATATTACTACGGTACATTTAACACTAAATGTTTGCTCATGTGCAGCCCCAGTCATTTTTACTAACTCATAGACAGGCAGTTCAATTTTTCTAGCCTGCATTAATTCCTGCAATTGAGTTTTGGGATCTTTTTGAGAGTTTTTAAGGTCCAATTCTGCTAGTTTTTTAGCGAACAAACCCAATATCCATGCCTCGCAACCATCAACACCTTGATCATTAAGTAAAGCCCCCATGATAGCTTCTAACGCATCAGATAAAATCGAATCCCTTCTATAACCACCACTTTTCAATTCACCTGAACCTAAAATCAAGTAATCGCCTAAATGATGCTCTCTCGCTATTTCTGCTAATGAAGTTTGGTTAACCAGACTTGCTCTTAATCGACTTAATTCACCTTCACTGGCATTAGGAAATAATTCGTACAGCTTTTTAGCGATAACAAATCCTAAAATAGAATCACCTAAAAACTCCAATCGCTCATTGTTGTTTGCTCCCATACTACGATGGGTTAAAGCCATGGTAAAAAACTGAGGCTGCTGGAATGACAAGCCCAGTTTTTTAGCAAGAACTCCTGGCTTTTTTATCACCAATTATTCTCCACCAGCCTCAAAAGATTCATAAAATTCAACCAATACACTCAAATTACCTACCAGCTTCTCAACTCTCTCATATTCAATTTCCACCTTGGTATAAGCGGTTGCTTTAGTAACAGTAACATCCTCTTTTCCAACTTTATCAACGTAATTTATCCCAAACCTTTTTTCTAAATTATCCCAAATCTCTCGTTGAGTCATGGTTTCAACATCTGGCATATTTTCAAGAGCAGAAAGCGAGGTAACCACTTTACTATGATTCATATAAATCGGACCAATTTTAAGCCCCAATAATACAAAAAATGCAAGCAGCCCTAAAATAAAGACGATTGAAATAAAAGTTAAACCACGTTGTTTTTGTGCCGAAAAAGTCATTTTTTCTCCAAAATAAAGTATTAGACCTACTAAGTTTAGTCTATTTTAAGATTGTTCCAATTCTATCGAAACCAATTCCTTTATGCTGCCAGTCCCAACTCATCCAGATAAAAAAAGCTTTACCTACCAAGTTTTCTTCAGGAACTGTTCCCCAGTAACGACTATCATTACTATTATCCCTGTTATCTCCCATAGCAAAGTAATGGCCTTCAGGAACAACAAAAACACCTTCAACTGAAGACAAACCATGTTTCATCAAAATACTATGTTCAATACCTGAAAGGTTTTCAACAAGATGTTCAGACCCTGTCATACTTAAGCCCTGACCAACACCCTGGTATTTACCTAATGAAACTTGTTTAGCTAACTTTCCATTAACGTAGACCTTCTTATTGTAATAAGCGATTCTATCCCCTGGTAAGCCTACAACTCTTTTTATATAATCAACTTTAGGATTTTTAGGAAAACGAAACACAAAAGAATCGCCTCTTTCCGGCTTACCTACTTCAATAATTTTGGTATTTAACACCGGCAACCGTATACCATAGGCAAATTTATTAACCAGGATAAAATCACCGATTAATAAAGTTGGCATCATTGACCCAGAGGGTATCCTAAATGGTTCAGCAACAAATGACCTTAAAATAAGCACCACAAAAACAATAGGGAAAAAAGAATGTGCGTATTCAACAAGTAATGGTTCGTGCCGTGTCGTCGAGTCAATATTTGACAGTTTAAGAAATAATAAATATCCACCCCAAATGATGCCTGTCACTAAACTGGCAACAACGAGGAAGAAAGAAAAATCGTAATCCATGGAAAAATGTACGTTTAAGGTTAAAGGAAAAAATCGTGTATTATGGTTTTCTATTCTCGAGCAGGCTCCCTATGGTACTTCTATTCTTTATTAGCTTGCAGAACAGCTAAAAATGCTTCTTGTGGAATTTCTATACTTCCCACTTGCTTCATCCTCTTTTTTCCCGCCTTCTGCTTTTCCAACAACTTTTTCTTACGAGAAATATCGCCACCATAACACTTAGCCGTTACATTCTTTCTCATCGCTTTCACGGTTGATCTAGCAATAACCTTAGATCCAATAGCAGCCTGTATTGCAACTTCGTACATTTGTCGTGGAATCAAATCTTTCATCACTTCAACCAAACCTCGCCCTCTTGTTTGGCTTAAGTCCTTATGAACAATAACGGATAATGCATCCACTCTATCACCATTAATTAACACATCTAACTTAACTAAAGGTGCAGGATCAAATCGTAAAAACTCGTAATCAAATGAAGCATAGCCTCGACTCACTGATTTTAATCGATCAAAAAAATCCAAAACCACTTCACTCATTGGTAATTCATAATTTAATGAGACTTGGCTACCGGTGTATTGCATATTTTTCTGCACACCTCGCTTTTCAACACACAAACCAATCACACTACCTAAATATTCTTGCGGCACTAATATATTAGCCAAAATAATAGGCTCTCTAACCTCCAAAATTGCTCCCGTATCAGGTAAATTAGCAGGGTTATCAACCATCACTATTTCACCACTATGCGTTTCAACCTCATAAATAACGGTTGGGGCGGTGGTGATCAAATCTATATCATATTCACGCTCTAATCGTTCTTGCACAATTTCCATGTGCAACATACCCAAGAATCCACAACGAAAACCAAAACCTAGCGCTTGTGAACTTTCAGGTTCAAAATTAAGTGCCGCATCATTGAGACGTAATTTATCCAATGCTTCACGCATATTATTAAAATCATCAGAGCTCACAGGGTATAAACCAGCAAAAACACGAGGCTGAACCATCTCAAATCCCTCCAACACATCTGAAGCAGGATTATCAGCCAAAGTTATGGTATCACCTACTGGTGCGCCATAAATATCCTTAATACCAGCAACAATAAATCCCACTTCACCTGTATTTAGCTCATTTGTATCCAATTGCTTAGGTGTATAAACACCGACTCTCTCTGCTAAATAACTTTTGCCGGTAGACATAACCACTAATTTTTGTTTTTTACGTATACTACCGTTAACTATCTTGACTAATGAAACCACGCCTAGATAATTATCAAACCAAGAATCTATAATCAATGCTTGTAAGGGTTTATCTGGATCACCTGTAGGTGCTGGTATTTTCTCAACTAATTCCTCTAATACCCCTTCTACGCCTATCCCTGTTTTGGCACTAATTTTAAGTGCATCTTCAGCATCAATACCGATAACATCTTCAATTTCAGCAATAACTCGCTCTGGTTCAGCTGAAGGTAAATCAATTTTGTTTAGTACGGGGACCACTTCAAGGCCTTGCTCAATAGCTGTATAACAATTTGCAACACTCTGAGCTTCTACACCTTGAGCAGCATCAACAATTAACAATGCACCTTCACAAGCAGCAAGTGACCTTGACACCTCATAAGAGAAATCCACATGCCCCGGTGTATCAATAAAATTTAATTGATAGGTTTCTCCATTGTTTGCTTTATAGTCCAAAGTCACACTTTGTGCCTTAATGGTAATACCCCGTTCCCTTTCAATATCCATAGAATCAAGAACCTGCGCCTCCATTTCCCTATCAGATAATCCACCACAAATTTGAATAAAACGATCAGCCAAGGTTGATTTGCCATGATCAATATGTGCGATGATGGAGAAGTTTCTTATGTTTTTTTGATCCACAGTTTATTTATCTATTTTCAATGCGAGAAAAATCGGACGACCTCTTCGTTGAATTAAAATTGCAACAGATTGACCGATTGGAAGGTTTTTTACTATTTTATCAAAATCAGCCACTGTCCGAACAACATTATTCTGAATCCGTAAAATAACATCGCCTTTTTTGAAGCCTGCATCTAATGCAACGCCTTTTCTGACGTCTTCTATCAAAACACCTCGCTTAACTAAATCTAATTTTTTTCTCTGTACGGAACTCAAATCACTAACAAGTATTCCAAGTCTATTCAGTTCTTTTTTTGCAGGGACTGACTCAGATAAAACGAGCTCCTCGGGCAACAATCCAATAATGACGTTAATTACTTTCTTTTGGCCATTCCTTATTACTTTAACCTTTGATTTCTCACCTATCATCGCCATACCTACAACGGGTGGCAGCTCACCAGAAGTATCTATTTCCTGACCATTAAACTCAACAATCACATCACCAATTTGTAAGCCTGCTTTTTCAGAAGGGCTATCAGCAATCACTTTTGAAACCAGTGCGCCTTGAGGCCTGTCCATATTAAATGACTCGGCTAGCTCTCTAGTTACATCCTGAATTTGCACACCTAGCCAGCCACGAGCAACAGTGCCTTTGGTTTTAATTTGCCCTACCACATTCATTGCCACATCAATGGGAATGGAAAAAGACAAGCCCATATAGCCACCTGACCGACTATATATTTGTGAGTTAACCCCCACGACCTCTCCATCCATATTAAATAAAGGACCACCCGAGTTCCCGGGGTTAATCGCAACATCTGTCTGAATAAAGGGCACATAATTACCCCCAGGTAAACTACGCCCTTTTGCGCTAACAATACCCGCAGTCACTGATTGTTCAAAACCAAAAGGTGTCCCTATTGCCAAAACCCACTCACCAACCTTTAATTGTTTAGACGTTCCCATCTTAACGACAGGCAAATCTTTTCCTTCTATTTTCAATAGTGCTATATCGGTAAGTTCATCAGAACCAATTAGTTTGGCAACAAGCTGTCGTCTATCTTTCAGCTTAACAACAATTTCATCAGCACCATTAACAACATGATGATTAGTTAAAACAAAACCATCTTTTGAAATAATAAACCCTGACCCTAATGATTTAGCATCTCTAGGTTGTCTATTCGGTCCCGGTTGATTAAAAAAATGCTTAAACAACTCTTCCATTTGAGGGGGAATGTCTTGTGGTATTTGTCGTCTATCAAATATTTGGGGTCTTTCAGGCGCTTTTTGTGTTGTACTAATATTGACTACAGCATCACCATTCTCTTCTACCATCTGGGTAAAATCAGGCAATTGCGCATGAGCTGAAGAAACAGCTAAAATCAGTACAATAAAATACCAAAAACTATTTTTAAACATAGTGTCTCTATTCATTTTTTAAAATATTGTAAGTTAAACTTGGAAGTGGAGGCACTAAATACCTAGGACAAGTGAAGCTGGGAACTGTTCATATTCAAGGCATATAAACAATTGCATAGCAAAATACACAATTGTTTATACAACGCAGAAGTGTAAATAATAAGACCAGTTAGTTGCTCAAGATATTTCGCGCACGATCCTTAGTATTAACGCAACTTAATACCTTGCGCGATAAATTGAACAGCTGCCGAGGGCACTTCACCCATTGCTGTTATTTGAAAATCATCAATAATATGCGTATATGAGTTTACTGAACCCAATGTTTGCAGTCCTTCTCGAGTATCACTCGCTATAGCCTCTAAATAAACGGAAATTGATGAAAAACCATCAGTTAATAATAGATGCTCAACGACTTGCTTAGTATTCTCATCATTCATTCGAGTAAAAAAACGTATTTGAAAGCCTGCTGGAATATTATCTACTATGAAACTAGCATCATCTATCGATAAAGCATCTGATTTTTCGATAGTTTCTGTTGGACTATCCGCTTTAATGAAGTCCACATCTTCATTGACTAATAATTCAGTAAAAACCACTTGTTCCAAAGTAGTCCCTGCCGAATCATAGACCTCTAGTTTTAAAGGCAAAAAATGTGACTTATCTATCCATATTTTTCTGTCGTAACGATATTGATCGTCAGCCTGTATAGAAACCACCTGAGCCATACGCATAGCAACTGACTCATTGCCCAATGCAGACAAACTATAAATTGTATTTAAATCCGAAAAAGTACCGGGCAAATTCACTATAAATGATTCACTAACAGGGTGATTATTTACCACACTCTGTGTTGAACCTTTAAAAACACAACGTACCGTTCCAGCTTCTCTAATCACTTCCCGCATAGGAGAGTTCAATGACAACAACCGTTCCTGATCCTGTCCATTGTCGATTGCATGAAAATACTTCATGGTATCCAATCGTCCGTTTTTAAAAAAGGCGACAGTCCCCTGATACTCAAGCGCATTCATTGCATGACTCATTTTCTCCAGCCATTCCTGAGCAACTTTTTCTGACGCATTACCCAAAACACTGAATGTCAACATCCAAAACAACACAACTTTCAACATCAATTAATCCTGATTATAACCAGCAACTTGGGCAAAAGGATGCGCATTTATTGAACCATGCGTGTATAAATCATCACTATGAGCCAGCAAATAGGCTTTTAGCCTTTCATGCTGGGAGTCAGTCGCGTTTGTTGCCACCAGCTCAATAGGAACAGGAATATTAACTTGCTCATTAGCTGCAATAGTAGCCTGAGCAATTGGCAAAACATCCGTATTTTTAATTTCCACCTGCTGGGTAAACATAATTGCCATAATTGATATGGATGCAGCAACGGCTAAAGATGACTTTTTCCAACCTGAACTAATAACCGTATTGTTTATCCTTTTCTTAGGTATTAAATAATGAGGTTCCTGTTTAATTTCCTGTTTAATTTTATCCAAAAAGTCATTATTACCAACAATCAAATCATTATTACTTTTCAAGCCATGACTCATCAGATGATAGCGTGTCATTTTATTTACTATCTCAGGATTCCTTTTAACATTGAGTAAAAAACCTTCCAACTCTGCTGGATGCAATTCATCATCCATAAATTGTGAAACTTTTTGATGCATTTCTTTCATTCAGTCATACCCATTTTTAATCAAGTAGTGGAGCTAATTTTTCATCTATCGCTTCTCGTGCTCTAAAAATACGAGATCGCACTGTACCCACCGGACATTCCATGGCCTGTGATATTTCTTCATAACTCAGCCCCTCAAATTCCCTTAACATGATGGCCGTTTTCATTTCTTCTGGCAATTTGTCTATCGCCGTTTTAATGACACTAACCACCTCATCATTCATCAACAAATTTTCAGGTGTATCCATCCCCTTTAACTGCGGTGCATTTTCTACCTGTTCAGCATCTTGCACATCCACTTGGTAGTCTGAATATCGCCGACTACGGGAAACCAGATAATTTTTAGCCGTATTAATGGCAATCCTATACAACCATGTATAGAAAGCACTATCGCCACGAAAATTACCCAGTGCCCGGTAAGCCTTTATAAAAGCCTCTTGTGCAACATCCTGAGCTTCACTAGGATCTTTAACATAGCGATTAACCAACTGAATAATACGATGCTGATACTTTATGACCAACAAATCGTAGGCAGCTTTATCCCCTTGCTGTACCCTCAGCACTAATTCTTTATCCAATTCTGTATTATTCCCTGGTTGCTCTTTCACTGCTCTGTATTTATGTTGTTGTGGACAGGATTAAACCCTATAAGTTCTATCAATACAAAAAAAATTGTTATTATATGGGATATTTTCAATAACTCTCTTCAATTATCTTCTGAATGACTGACTCTAATACATATGATGTGCTCATTATCGGCAGTGGTGGCGCTGGGCTCAGTTTAGCTTTAAGGCTTGCCGAACATGCTAAGGTTTTAGTCATTTCTAAAGTATCCCTAAACTCAGGGAGCACCTACCATGCTCAAGGCGGAATATCTGCAGTACTGGATGCCAATGACTCCATTGAATCTCATATTAAAGACACACTGATAGCAGGGGCTGGCTTATGCAATCCAGAAACAGTCAAAGTAACCGTTGAACAAGGCAAACAAAATATTGAGTGGCTCAAAAAACAAGGTGTTCAATTTACTAAAAAGGAAAGCAAGGACGGTTCCACATCATTCCATTTAAACCGTGAAGGTGGCCATTCTCACCGACGCATTGTCCATACTGATGATGCAACAGGTAAGGCTGTGTCTCAATCATTAACCCATCAAGCAAATGCCCATCCAAACATTTCTTTATTAGAGAACCATAACGCCATCGATTTAGTGATCAACCCAAAGGACCAATGTATCAATGGAGCTTATATTCTCAACCGTCTAACAAACAAGGTTAAAACCATTGCTGCAAAAACAGTAGTATTGGCCACAGGTGGAGCAAGTAAGGTTTATCTCTACTCAACAAACCCAGACATTTCCACAGGTGATGGCATTGCTTTAGCCTGGCGTGCAGGGTGCAGGGTAAGCAATATGGAGTTCATGCAGTTTCATCCCACTTGTCTGTTTCATCCTGAAGAACGTTCTTTTTTAATCAGCGAAGCAGTTCGCGGAGAAGGAGGGAGGCTTATTCTTCCCAATGGTCAGCCCTTCATGCAAGACTATGACCCACAACTAGAGTTGGCACCTAGGGACATTGTTGCCAGAGCAATAGATAATGAAATTAAAAAACATGGTATTGATTGTGTCTACCTGGATATAAGCCATCAACCGGCTGATTTTATACGAAAACACTTCCCCACCATTTACCAGAAATGCCTTTCTTTAGAAATAGATATTACCAAACAACCCATTCCTGTTGTACCGGCCGCCCACTATACCTGCGGAGGCGTTTTAACAGACATTGATGCTCGCACAGACATACAAGGACTCTACGCCATTGGCGAAGTAGCCTGCACTGGATTACATGGTGCAAACAGAATGGCAAGCAATTCTTTGCTGGAATGCCTGGTCTTTGCCGAAAGAGCAGGCAATGATATTTTAAAGACACTTCCCGAAACACGCCCCCCATCGTTTTTCCCTGACTGGGATGAGTCTCAAGTCAGTGACTCCGACGAAGAAATTGTTGTCTCTCATAACTGGGATGAATTAAGACAATTTATGTGGGATTATGTTGGCATCGTCCGTACCAATAAGCGCTTAAATCGCGCCAGACATCGGCTTAATATACTTAAAGATGAAATTGCAGAATATTATGGTAATTTTAAGGTCACCAGTGATTTGCTTGAATTACGCAACCTGGTCATAGTGGCAGAATTAATTATTCGAAGCGCTCAATTACGCAAAGAAAGCAGAGGATTACATTTTACCAAGGACTACCCAGAAACTGATAATAGCCAAGCAGCAAAAAATACGGTTTTATCACCTGATACTAAGGCAACCCACAATAAATAACCCACCCACCTTGCTGGCCTTTTTGTCCCTGCTCAAACAATCTCAATCGTTACGTAGCTGGCTATGCGCCTCTTGAGATAGTTTGAGCAGAAACAAAAAATCTGCGCAATCTGGGTAGGTTATTTATTGCGAGTTACCTAAAGTGATTTAAAGTGCTGGCATAGTTAATAAAATAGCTTCTAATTGAATAATGCTATCATCACAGGCAGCAAAACTTTTTTTAACTCGTCGCTTAAAAAAAACATTTATTTTTCGACCTTCTATTTCGCGGTTAGCATATTCATTTAACAATTGACATGCATCAAACATCTGCATTTCAACTTCTTCAACGACTCTTTCATCCTCATCCGACCAATTGTCTGTTTCATCGTAATGCATCATAAGCTGTTGAGTCAGCGCATTTTGACGCATAAAAAGTGCCTCAGCATATTCAGCAATACGGTCCCTAGCCTGAAAGGGTTTATCAAGTATTCCACATCCCGTCAGTAACATAAAAAACAAAAATACTGTAAAAGTACCTTTTTTACACCCAGTCATCGCAGCTATCACTTATCCAAAAAAATTTAAAAACATATTGTACACTGAGCTTATAATCTTTCATCCAACAAACTTATTAACTACACCTCCTTATGTCTCTATCCACATTTCTTCAAAAGATAAACACCAATCAAGATATCAGTTTTGATGAAACACTCGCTATCATTACAGAAAACTACCATTATGAAGCCACTGAATTTTCTAATGGTTTAGGCGAAGATAAATTAATCAACTCAGCCGGAAGTAATGAGGGTTCCTGCAAAATTTTCGCCTTTGCACAAATCAACCAGTTAAACCAACAGCAGACTTTAGGCTTATTTGGCGATTATTATAGAAAAGATGTGCTTAATGACCCAACTGGCACAGGGCACCAGAATATCAGGAATTTCATGCAAGCTGGCTGGGACGGTATTCACTTTTCCAAAGTCGCATTACAAGCCAAGTAACTGATCAATTAAATAATTGGAGCACAATGCTTTAGCCTACTTACATAGTTTAAATAGCAGGCTAAAGCACAGCTCTCCACCACCCACCCCTAATGAATAAAACGCCAGACTATCTCATCATAGGTCAAGGCTTAGCAGGTAGCATGCTTGCTTGGGAACTAATTCAACGACAAAAACAAGTGATTGTTGTTGATAACGGCCAGGAAAATGCATCCAAAGTAGCCGCAGGTTTAATTAACCCCGTCACAGGGATGCGTTTTGTAAAATCTTCTGATGTAGATCTACTACTCCCTTGTGCAAAAAACTATTACCAACAATTATCACTTGTGTTTAAAGAAAACTTCTTCATTGAAAAAACCATGTTACGGCTTTTGCGTAACGAAAAAGAATTACAAGCCTGTCAAAAACGACTTAAACAAGCAGAATATCAGCACTATCTCGAAGGAATTATTCCTTCCAGCTCAGCGCTTGAATCATCAAATGGACTATTACAGCAAACTCAGACGGGCTATTTATTAACTCAGCCCCTATTAGATTATTTGAAAAACTATTTCATCAGCAAGAATAGCTATATAAATACTCAAATCAACTATGATGACATAGAACTTTTTCCTTCACTTCGTTGGCAAAATTTTCAGCCTAAAAAAATCATATTTTGTGAAGGCTATCTTGCTAGCACTAACCCATGGTTTTCGTACTTACCCTTTCAACCGGTTAAAGGAGAGATTATTACCGCATCGGCAACTAAAGTGATTCAGCAAAACATTCTAAATTATGGCCATTGGTTTATACCTCTTGATGAACACCGCTTTCGAACAGGCGCAACATTTGATCGAATAAATTTAAACCAACAGATCACAACAACCGCTAAAGAAACATTATTTTCTTCACTAAAGCAAATAATGCCCAATCTCGATATCAATAAAACCATCAATCAACAAGCGGGTATCAGGCCCTGCACACTGGATAAACAGCCATTTATCGGCCAACACCCTCAACATTCCAATCTACTTATGTTCAATGGCTTTGGCGCCAAAGGAAGCTTACAAATTCCATTTTATTGTCAAAGCTTTGCAGATTCTTTACTGTCAGACTCTAGCATTCCCCCAACAAGTAATATCCTGCGCTATAATTCATTACATACAAACTAAACTGGCTCGCACTTATGAAACATGGTTTTCTAGAAATATTACTATTATCTCAACATAAAACCGACCCTAGACTAGCTTTACATGCCAAACGTGTCGCTTGTTACGCCTCTGAAATAGCCAAACTATTAGGACTCGAAGATAAATTCAAAAAAGTATTTATGGCGGGTTTACTTCATGATCTTGGTTTTTTAAGTATCGATATTGATTTTAGTGAGAGCGGCTTAGATTTAGCACAGAAAAAAAACATAAAACTGTTTCAAAGCCATGCCACAGAAAGTGAACGATTACTTTCCAGCCTAACTGCCGACAAGGAATTATTAGAAACTATCAGGCACCACCATGAAAAGTTTGATGGTAATGGATACCCAGACCAATTAGCAGGTGAAGACATTCCATTACTAGCTCGCATATTGGCTGTTGCCGACTTATATGACTCCTTATTAGTAGGCAAGTTATACGGTGAAAAACGCATCACCCCCGCTGATGCACTTACGCAAATGAGCAATAACAATAATGAAATCAGCCTGGATCCCGCTATAGTCGATGTACTTATTAAGTTATTAGAAAAAAATCCCGTTTTACTTCAACCAGATGAACATAATGCACTCGGTATCTATAGCATGATTTTTCTTACCACTGGCCCCCTAGAGCAGGGTGACTTAGTCAACCAAGATGGTACTGTTTTACTTAGGCAAGGGGCTATTTTAGATGAAAAAACTTTAGAAAAAATTCGCCTGGAATTCCCAGGGCAAAAGTTAATCAGACCAATACCAGCTGACATTGAAGACGATAGCGAAAATGACTAAAGGCATTTCTTTAACAACTCAAGTCCATCAAATTATACAACAAAATTTAAGCACAGGAGAGCTTGCCATTGACGCCACGGTTGGCAATGGTCATGACACCCTATTCCTTTCCAGCCTTGTTGGTAATAGCGGACTGGTTTTTGGCTTCGACGTACAACAACAAGCCATTGACGCGACTCAGGAAAAATTAAATAATAAAAATAGTGCGGATAACACTCAGTTATTTCACTGTAGCCATTGCAAAATGGAACAACAATTAGCCACTGAATTTCATGGCAGAATAAAAGTGATTATGTTTAATCTAGGGTATTTACCCGGAAGTGATAAATCAGTAATTACCCAAGCAGACTCATCACTTGCCGCATTAAATCAATCACTAAAGCTATTAACAAATAATGGCCTTATCACTATTGCTGCATACCCAGGACATTCAGGCGGTGATATAGAAACCCAAATGGTTGAACAATGGTGTGAGCAACTGAGTGCTAAGCACTATAAATTCGAGTTGATTCTTAGTTCTGATAAGCCAACAGCACCTAGGCTATTTGTTATTAAAGCGATCTAAACAGCCCCTCCCCTTTAATTCAAAGGACCGAGGCGATAACAAACTTACATCATTTCTAAGGCTAAATCAGCCATATTTTTAGAACCACCACCCTGCCCTAAATTGTTCTTAACAACCGCTAATTCTTTTAGCATTTTTTCCCTATACATAAGATCATCAAGCATATTGTTCAATTCATCCGCAAGCTTATCAGCAGTAACATCCGATTGAATCAACTCTTTAACAATACCTTTGCCAGCAATAATATTAGGTAAACCGATAAATCGAGTATTAACCAAATACTTGCCTATAAAATAAGTCATTGCGGATAGTTTATAAGCAATCACCATGGGAATCTGCAATAAGGCAATTTCCAGAGATGCGGTTCCTGATGTAGTCATGATGGCATCACAACACTGAATTACATCATAAGGCTGGTGCTTAATTACTTTAACTTTAACAACTGAATCTTGCAGATAGCCTTGAAGCAATTCATCAGTAATTGAATCCGCTTGTGGTAGTACAAATTGTATATTTGGATGTGATCCTAATAATTTTTCTGCAGCGCCCAGCATAACGGGTAGCATGCGTTTTATTTCATTAACCCGGCTGCCAGGTAATATGCCCACGATGGGCTTATCGTCTTGCAAAGAAAAAGCAGTAATATCTTCAGCTTTGCTTCGGTCGGGATGTACCTTATCAACAGAGGGATGACCTACATATTTAACTGGGACATTTTCTGCTTCATAAAAAGCCGTTTCAAACGGAAAAATAACAGCCATCATATCAATAGCTTTACCATAGGTAAGTACACGACCCGGTCGCCATGCCCATACCTGAGGGCTGACATAAAACAGGACTTTAACACCTTGTTTCTTTGCAAAACGCGCCAGTTTTAAGTTAAATTCTTTGTAATCCACACACACTAATAAATCAGGCTTTTCAGTGACAATCAGGTTTTGCATCTGCTTCAATGCTCCCTTAATCTCTGCATAATGTTTTAATACTTCAATTAAGCCAATCACCCCAATCCCTGCGGAATCAAAACGAATATCAATTCCCGCCTGCCGCATTTTGGTACTGCCCATACCCATTCCTTTGATATCAGGGCATTGCTTTTGCATTTCCAAAAACATATTGGCAGCATGCTTATCGCCTGAGGATTCACCGGCGCTAAACATAATGGTTGGGTTTTTTTTTGTGGTCAAGAGCTAAACCTTTGAAATAAAGAAAACTGTCAGAAACTTTCACCTCGTTCCCACGCTCTGCGTGGGAATGCATACAAGGACGCTCCCGCGTCCCGAAACGCAGAGCGTTTCAAACTGCATTCCCACGTAGAACGTGGGAACGAGAATAAACCAAGTGATAACGAAGAAAGCGTTTACTATTTTGTTAGCACATCACGTATAACTGCAACAATTTCCTTAACTGTTTCATCTGTTAAAGAGGGACAAATAGGTAAAGAGAAACAATTTGCTGCCACTGACTCAGTCACAGGTAAAGATAAGCCTGCACACTCGTCCTTAAATACATTCTGCTGATGTAAAGGAACTGGGTAATAAACAGCACAACCAATTTTCTTATCTTGCAACGCTGCAATCACATCATCTCTGCGATCACACAACAGTGTATATTGGTGATAAACATGCTCACCTACACCGTCTTCATAAGGTGTTGTTAAAGGCAGGTCTGCCATTAACTCTGAATACAAATGTGCCGCATGTCGTCTCGCCTGGTTATACTGATCGATGCGTTTTAACTTGGCCCGTAACACAACCGCTTGTATATCATCCAACCGACTATTGTAACCAATCACATCATGATAATAACGCACATCAGAACCATGATTTCGCAGCATTTTTAACATTTTTGCGGTTTCATCAGAGTTGGTAACCACTAAGCCGCCATCGCCAAAAGCACCTAAATTCTTACTCGGAAAAAAACTATACCCCGATGCATTACCAATTGCGCCTGTCTGCTGACCATTAATCCTTGCCCCAAAGGACTGCGCACAATCTTCAATCAGTTTTAAATTATGTTTATCACATAAGGCTTTTATTTTGGTTAAATCCGCAGGTTGACCAAATAAATGCACCGGCATAATCGCCTTAGTTTTAGGTGTAATCGCCTTTTCTATATTTTCAACCGTGATATTGAATGTTTGCTCATCAATATCAACAAATACAGGTGTTGCACCCACATATTTAATGGCTTCTGCTGTTGCAATAAAAGTAAATGCACTGGTGATCACTTCATCACCATCAGAAATGCCTTCTGCTTTGAGAGCCAGATGTAACGCATCTGTACCTGATGCACACCCTATTGCATGTTTTACACCTAAATACTCAGCCGCTTCTTTTTCAAATGCTTGTACATTAGGGCCTAAAATAAATGAACAGTTAGCAATTGTTTCTGCGATACCTTGCTCAATTTCCTCTTTAATCGCTTCATACTGAGCCTTCAGGTTAACCATGGGTATCATAATCTTATGCCTCTAATAAATTAGTAATTTGAATCGCTGTTTGTAAAGCGCGCTTGCCTGCTTCTCCAGAAACTAATGGGTTATCACCTGTTTCTATACAGGCAACAAAATGTTTAATCTCTTCCAGCAATGCATCGCCATTTTCAAAGACTGACTCTTCACTAACGATTTCAGGCACCCCTGGAAACATTTCTTTGTCACCTGTTTTATGCTTGGTTAAGGCTTTATTTTGGAAATCGACTGAAATATAAGAACTCGGTCTAAACATACGCATTTTGCGTTCCATTTTCATGCTGATACGACTAGCCGTCACATTGGCAACACAGCCATTTTTAAAGGTTAATCGTGCATTCGCAATATCAGTACCTTGTGTTAATACCGCCGTACCACTAGCATCAATACGTTCTATTTCTGAGTCTATTAACGCCAGAATAATATCAATATCATGAATCATTAAATCCAGAACCACACTGACATCATTTGCTCGCGGATTAAAGGGGGCTAGACGATGGGCTTCAATAAATAAAGGTTTTTCTTCTTTGTCCAAACCCAAAACGGCTGGATTAAATCGCTCCAAATGTCCCACTTGCAAGATGAGCTGCTTATCTTTAGCAAGAGCAATTAATTCTTCCGCTTCTTCCACCGTCACTGTAATCGGCTTTTCAACCAAAACATGTGTTCCAGCCTTTAAAAAATCACAAGAGACTTTGTGATGAAGACTGGTTGGAACCACAATACTCACCGCATCAACATGACCCAATAACGACTCATAGCTTGTTAATGCCTTTGCTCCATGTTTCTCTGCAACCTCTTTAGCAGCCTGTTCATCAATATCAACAACGGCAACTAATTCACAATTATCCAGGGAAGCATATTTTTCCGCGTGAAATTTCCCCAGATAGCCAGTACCAATTACAGCACACTTCAATTTACTCATAAATTATCCACATCCACTCACAACTCCATGAAATCAATTATCTATAAATCCCCACAACCGCGCAGAAGTTTACTTATAGGGCTAAAATAGAACTATTATATCATTAGATAAGGACATCTATGTTATAAGAAAGGCTTTGAAAAACGAGCTTAACAAACCTCGTTTATTAGCATATAATTATATTTAAATTGAAGTAAGCGCATCAAGCCACACCCCTTTAAAATATGACAAATCATTTAACCTCTACTCAAGAGCACACCACGCTTCTTGATAAGCTAGTTGCCTATTCTCTAAAGGGTGGCTTACCCGTCTTTATTTTTATACTCTCATTCGTATTGGGTGCGATTGCACTCATCTACACACCTAGAGAAGAGGAACCACAAATTGTAGTTCCCATGGCTAATGTGATTATTTCTGCACCTGGGCTTTCAGCTAAACAAGTAGAAAAGCAAGTCACATTACCCCTGGAAAAACTGTTATCGCAAATTACAGGTGTGGAGCATATTTATTCCCGATCTGGCCCTGGAAATGCAATTGTCACCTTACGTTATTATGTAGGTGAAGACCGTGAAGATGCATTGCTCAATGCCTATACAAAATTATATTCTAATCAAGATAGCATTCCCACCGCTGTTAATAGCTGGATCATAAAGCCGGTTGAAGTTGATGATGTGCCCGTTGTTATGCTGGGTATATGGAGCAGCAAGCCCAATCTCTATAGTGATTTTGAATTAAGACGCTTTGCTGACGAAATGACCACGTCACTACAGCAAATTGAAGACACTAATCAAGTCAATGTTGTTGGTGGTCGCCCTAGAAGTATTAATATACTTTTTAACCCACAGAGTATGGCTGCCAGAAAAACAACCGCCACTGAAATTGTGGGAGCCATTACTGCCGCAAATCAATTACATTCCGCCGGTATTATTACCGCAGGTGGTCAATCCATTGTATTGGAATCAGGTGATTTTATTCGTAGCGTTAAACAACTGGAGTCACTGGTTATTAACGTGGTTGATGATCTTCCTGTTTACCTGCAAGACGTTGCCACCATAACTGACGGCCCTGCAGAGATTGATAATTACAGCTGGATTGAGTTTGCACCCAGCCACACTAATTCTCAACAATATGACAAGCAATACCCCATGGTCACCCTCGCTATTGCAAAAAAACGTGGATCTAATGCTGTATGGCTTGCCGAAAATATTCATCAACATATTGAACATTTACAACAAACACTTTTACCCCCCGAAGTTCATATAGAATTACTTCGTGATTATGGCAAAACAGCAGATGAAAAAGTATCTAATCTTGTTTCTAGCCTTGGCTTTGCTATTTTTACCGTTGTCATTTTTATTGCCGTTTTCCTGGGCTGGCGAGCAGCATTGGTTGTCGGCCTGGCAATACCCGTATGTTATGGCATAACATTAATGTTAGACATGGCATTCGGCTATACCATCAACCGGGTCACTTTATTTGCCCTCATTTTATCGTTAGGTTTATTAGTTGATGACCCTATTACAGGGATTGATAATATTGAAAGGTACATGCGTAACGGTGTTGGTAGCGCCCAAAACCGAATTATCAGTGCTATGGCAGAAATCCGCTCTGCCTTGCTGATGTCTACTGTCACAATTATTTTGGCATTTGTCCCTCTGGCATTTATTACCGGAATGATGGGGCCTTATATGGCACCTATGGCATTTAACGTGCCCATAGCCGTCATAACATCTACCTTAGTCGCCTTTATGGTCACACCCTGGCTAGCGAGTAAAGCATTAAAACCATCCGAAGAAAAGGCAACCTCCAACCACTTATTAACACTTTACCGCAAGTTAATAGGTCCTTTCATTGCTACGCGTAAAAATGCCTGGTTATTAATCGCTATTATCGTTGCGTTATTTGTTGTAACTGCCAGCCTGCCTGTTTTTCAATTAGTCCCACTTAAATTACTACCTTTTGATAATAAAGACGAAATACAACTGCTTATTGATTTACCTGAAGGCAGTACATTAGAACAAACTGCCGCCATTTCTAAAAAAGCAGCATTAATCGCAGGTAAATTACCTGAAGTCAAAGCCATTGCCAGCTATGTAGGCACCCCCTCACCGATTGATTTTAATGGTTTGGTTAGACAGTATGATTATCGCCAAGCCCCTCATTTGGCAGATATTCGGATTACTCTGGCGCCCAGAGCTGAGCGCGAACATAATTCTCACGCTGTTTTATTACGCTTACGAAAAATGCTTAAACCGCTCAATGTTAATGCCATATCTATTAAAGTTGTTGAAATCCCCCCTGGTCCACCGGTGATGAGTACCGTCGTTGCAGAAGTATACGGTGATCCATTAACCGATTACCAACAACAAAGAGAAGCGGCCATCACTATTATGGACCGCTTAAAACAAGAACCCTTTGTTGTTGAAGTTGATTCCACAGTTGAAGCTGAGCAACAGCGCTGGCGTTTCAAGACTGACAAAGAAAAAGCCATGCTTTCAGGTATCAGCACTAAAGATATCGCCTTAAACTTAAGTCTAGCCAATCAAGGCATCACCGCTGGACATTTTAATTTAGAAAGAGAAGCCAACCCTTTAGCTATTAATTTACGACTAGCCAAACAAAATCGTACCAGTCAAAATGATTTTGAAGTATTGCCTTTAAAAAGTGTTTTTAATAACCCTAAAAATACATTAATTCCCTTAGGTGAACTTGGTGAGTTTATCCCCTTAAATGCCGACAAAGCCATTTATCATAAAAACCTTAAACCTGTTGTTTATGTAACCGCTGAGCTAGAAGGACGTACACCTGTTGAAGTGGTGATGGGATTAAAAGATGATTTAGGAAATAACGATATAACAACTCAAGACTGGCAAAGCCGAAGTTTTTTTAACCCCGGTGGCGGCGTTTCCTGGGGAATTCCGGATGATATTTCTATCGTATGGGATGGCGAGGGAGAATGGGATACAACCATACGAGTCTTCCGGGATATGGGACTGGCATTTGCATTTGCTTTAATCGGTATCTTTTTTGTTATGCGACTGCAAACACAATCAACTGCTTTATCGCTAATTATTATGTCATCAATCCCCATGACTGTAATTGGCATTATGCCTGGTTTCTGGTTACTCAATCAATTTGGTGAACGCTTTATCGGTGATAGCCCAGACCCGGTTTTGTTTACTGCAACAGCAATGATTGGCATGATTGCCCTGGCCGGCATTGTTATTCGTAATGCACTTATTTTAATAGAGTTTATAGTACAAGCCAGAAATAACGGCATGGCTCTGGAAGAGGCACTATTACAAGCGGGGGCTACACGATTACGTCCTGTCTTACTTACAGCGGGAACAACACTATTAGGCAATTTAATCATTACCTTAGACCCTGTGTTTAGCGGCCTGGCCATTGCCATTATTTTTGGCATTTTAGCCTCAACACTGTTTACATTATTAGTCGTCCCGGTTGTTTATTATTTAGTCTACTCCCCCTCAGCTGTTGCAGACAATATTTAAGGATATTTGCATATGTACAATAAATTAAAACCCTTTGCAGTCCCTTTATTAACAATAGCAGGGCTACTATTAACAATTATATGGATGGCAGGTGCTTTTGATACAAAAATCAAACCCGGTGAATTAAAATCTGGCGTTAGTTTTAAAGGTAAGACATACCCTTTATCAACCCACTTTACCGCATTGCATGAAGATGTACCCGCAACCGTCAGATCAAAACAAACCACCCATGTGGCTGCCAGAATATTAGCGCCTATCAAGTCAATTCACGTTAAAGCCGGTGATACGGTTAAAAAAGGGGATTTATTAATTGAACTGGATAATAGAAATAATCGTGCAAATGTGGCTCAATCTCGTGAAAACACCAATGCAATCAAAGCACAACTAATACAAGCTAAATCACATTACACACGAACTAAAAGTTTATTTAGTAAAGAAAGTGTCACCAAAGCGCAGCTTGAACAAGCCAAAGCAAATTATCAAAGCCTTAGCGCTCAACTTGCCAGTGCTAAACAACAACTGCAATCCTCACAAACCACCTCAAGCTATAGCCAAATCAGAGCATCTTTTAGCGCGCGGGTTATTGACCGGTTTGCAGAACCTGGCGACTTAGCCTCTCCTGGTATCAAGTTATTAACTTTATATGATCCTTCCTCATTACGCATTGATGTCAATGTTCGCGAATCTATCGCCTTAACACTTAAAATAGGCCAGCAATTAGAAGCTAATATTCCAGCTATACACAAAACCATTCAGGCAACGATTGAGGAGATTGTCCCTGCTGCCGACCCTGGCGCACGTAGTTTTTTAATTAAAGCTAAAATTGAGCATAATGGTGAATTACTGCCTGGTATGTTTGCTCGCATTCGCATTCCTACAGGCAAAGCAGAACAGTTACTCATTCCCAGCGCTTTTGTTAAACAAATTGGGCAACTTGATGTCGTCTGGGTTTTAGAAAATAATTTAGCCGTTAGGCGGTTTATTCGTGTAGGTGAAACAACTGGAGATACAACTTTAGTTATTTCTGGTTTATCTGATGGCGAGAAGTTAATCTCTCCAGAACAAGTGAGTGATAAATAACAAATATTAGATACCGTACATTTGACGTAAGCATTCAGGGAGCTGGAAATAAATAATCATCCATTATTAGGCAGAATTTTTGTTTGTTTTCTGTCGTGTAGAAAGAGGCGCATAGCAAGCTACGCAACTTTTCTACACGACTGAAGGCGGACAAAAAGACCAGTAAGATTGGATGATTATTTGTTTCCATCTCCCTCAGTCCCCCTCTTTGAAAAAGAGGGGTTAGGGGAGATTTTATCAGATAAATCCCTCTCAATCCTCCTTTTCCAAAGGGGGAGGTGATCAGTTACCATTTGGCTATCAGACTAATTTAGCACCTTTACATTATGCATAATTTATATAAACAACTCCTCGTTATATCTACACTAGGCTTATATTCACTCAGCCTGTCCGTGGCTCATGCACAGACCTATAACTTGCAGCAATCCATTGATTATTCTTTATCAAACAACCCTGATCTGCAAATTATGCAGGAAAAAATCACCCAGGCAGAAACACGTCTAGGCATTGCCTTATCCAGTTTTTATCCACAGATAAAAACCCGTTTATCATACGAGCACAGTGATAATCCATCACGTGCTTTCGGTATGATTATTGCTCAACGCCGTTTAAACTTTTCACCATCAACGGATTTTAATAATCCTGGCGGAACCGATAACTATCGCCCTGAAGTGACCGCCAGTTATTCTTTATTTAGGGGTGGACAAGATTATTTCCAGACTAAAGCCGCGCAACTAGGTATAGAGGTTGCCACCTTACAAAAAACATCACTACGCAATCAGTTGGTTCAATCGGTCAGTTCTACTTTTTATGCTTATTTAGCTTCACTAGAAGCAGACAAAGTCGCATTACGCTCTATTTCAGCGGTTGAAGGTGAGTTAAAACACTCTAAAATTCGCTATCAAGCAGGCTCTACGTTAAGGTCAGACGTTTTATCACTAGAAGTACAATTAGCCGAGGCTCAAGATAAAAAAATCCAAACAGCCAACGCGATTGAAATTACAAAAACCAGCTTAAAGCAACTTCTAGGACTATCAGCACATGAACACTTTGAGATTAACACCTCAAATCATTGGCGCTTACCTGTCATTAATCAATCGTTTAAGGAGTTACTTTCTATAGCAGAACAACAACGCCCAGAATTACAAGCTGCCAATAAAAATATTGAAATAGCTCAGCAACAACTCAATGCAGCAATGGGTGCTTATCTCCCTAAAGCAGATGCCTATGTTTCGTATGGTTCTGATAGCAAAAACCTTGAATACAGTAGCAATAGAGATAATGTGACTGCCGGGGTAATGGTTGAAATGGATATTTTTTCAGGGTTTAGCGATAGTCAAAAAGTTAAAAAAGCACGACACCAATTGGCTATCGCCAAACATGCAGCAAAATCAACACAATTAAGTATTGAAAACGCAGTTAAATCAGCACACTTAAAAGTGCTTGAGGCTCTAGAACGAGTTAAAGTCACCACATCCGCAGTGACTGCCGCAGAAGAGGCACACCGTTTAGTTAACGAACAACGTAAAGCTGGCACTGTTACTGTCACCCGTTATATTGAAGCCGAAGTTGCTCAAGATAAATCTCATGCTAGAAATATTGCAGCCCGATTTGATGCATTAAGAGCAGAAGCCGCATTAAATCAGGCGATTGGTAACTAAGGCAACTCACAACAAATAATTAAACCAGGCTAAAGCCAGCGTCGCAAAGTATAATTCATAGCCATGAAAATACTGCTAATCACGCCACCAATGACACAGCTGAATACCCCCTATCCAGCTACGCCTTACCTCACTGGTTTTCTTAGGCAAGAGGGCTATAATGTTTCGCAGCGAGACCTTGCCATTGATTTGTTTTTATCTTTATTAACAAAACAAGGCCTGGAAAACATATATGCCAGTGTCGAAGATAATTATGCAGACTTCAGTGATGATGAACTACCTGACTCAATATACAATTTCTTAGCGCATTTCCCTGCCTATCTAAAATGTGTTGAACCCACTATCAAATTTCTACAAGGCAAAAACCCCTCACTTGCCTTACGCATATCATCCAGAACATTTCTCCCTGAAGGCCCTGAATTTGAAAGCCTTTATCAAATGGAAGAAATGTCCGGTGATGTCTTACAAACAGCATTTGGTCAACTAGGAATTCAAGATAAAGCTAAATACCTAGCCACTTTATTTATTGATGACATTTCCGCCGTAATCAAACAAGGTGTTGATCCTAATTTTGAAGTCTCCAAATATGGTGAGCAACTAGCCTCATCCAATCCATCATTTGATGACTTATACTTTCAACTGAAACAAGCTCCGCTATACACTGATGAACTCATCATTAAGTTGCTTGAACGTTATATAGCACAAGAAAACCCAACGATTATTGGAATTACGGCCCCCTTCCCTGGCAATATGTTCGGTGCCTTAAAAATTGCTCAGGCCTGTAAGAAACACCATCCAGATATAAAAACCGTCTTAGGTGGCGGGTTTATTAATACCGAATTACGATCATTAAAAGATCCCCGTGTCTTTGAATTTTTTGACTTCATAACCCTAGATGATGGTGAAAGACCTTTTTTAACCTTACTAGAGCATTTAAACCATCAACATCCTATTGAAGATTTATTTAGAACCTATTATCTAAAACAGGATCATGTTTTTTACAATCAAAACCCTGCTTTACATGATATTCCACATAAAAGCACCGGCACCCCTTGTTACGATGGACTTAGGCTAGATAAATACTTATCACTATGTGAAATGCTAAACCCCATGCACCGCATCTGGAGTGACGGTCGCTGGAATAAATTAACCATTGCACATGGTTGTTACTGGGGGAAATGTAGTTTTTGTGATGTGAGTCTTGATTACATCGGCAATTATGACGATGCGGGTGCTGAAATTATTGTCAATCGAATTGAAAGGCTGATCGTAGAAACAGGCGAAACCGGCTTTCATTTTGTTGATGAAGCAGCCCCGCCAAAAGTATTATTTGCACTGGCAGAAAGCTTGATTGAAAAAGATATTGTAATTAGCTGGTGGGCAAATATACGCTTTGAAAAAACATTTACTGCCGAGAAGTGTCAACTACTAGCCGATTCCGGGTGTATTGCCATCAGTGGAGGATTAGAAGTGGCTTCCGACCGACTATTAAAGTTAATGAAAAAAGGGGTGACTGTTGAACAAGTCGCACATGTCACTAAAAACTTTGCTGATACAGGCATTCTGGTTCATGCTTATCTAATGTACGGGTTTCCATCTCAAACAGAGCAAGAAACTGTTGATTCATTAGAACGTGTGCGCCAGCTAATGCTTAATGGCTGCTTTCATTCTGCTTATTGGCATCGCTTTGCTGCGACTATTCATAGCCCTATTGGCTTAAATCCTGAACAGTACAATATCAGCTTAATCCCTAATGGAGAGATACAGTTTGCTGAAAATGATATTGATTACAATGACCCTGTTTTGACTGACCACAATATGCTTGGCACAGGATTAAAAAAAGCCCTCTATAATTACATGCATGGCATGGGTTTTGACTATCCAATGAATTTTTGGTTTGATAAGCCCGTTAATGAGCCTAAAATAGCTCCCAATTTTATAGAAAAAATACTCCGCGTTAAATGACACAACAATCGTTTATCTTTGATCAAATCCATATAGAAGTTGCCCGCAATGCCTCTGATGACTTCAACCTGTTTCACGACAAACATAAATGGTTACAAATCACCCACAATCCATTTAAAGGCCCTATTGCACTGGGTTACCAACTTAATACACTGATTGAGTATCAAATGCGTTTATATAGAGAAGCGCATCATGAAAATCAAATTGTCTCTGAAAACAATCTGCGTTTCAGCAATTATCAAATCACCTTTGTTAATGCCTTAAAGCCAGCGACACCCTTTCACCTGGACATTAAAAAAACACTGATAAAAACCATTCCATCGCTAACGCTTGGTAATCGCATCTCAATAAAATCAGAAGATAAAACTATTCTATTAGGCTTTAAGAAAGAAACACAAACGCCTCTTTTTTTAGAAGATTCCAAATTCAACAAGTTACCCAACCTAAATGTTATCCCTGACCGCTCCATTATTCCAGGGACTGATTATTTCCTTAAACGAAAATTTTTAAACAACGGTAATGTTAAAAACTTTCTTTCAGGATCATTAGTTGAACAGTCAGACTATTTTGATGAATTACTGCATATTGCTAACTATCCAGAAATTTTTCCCTGCAGTCTGGCATCAGGTGCTCTACTGGAAAAAGCACAACTAGAAAATCATGATTTTAAACGTAATCCAATGGTTTACACCTCTCATGAAATATCGGTAGACAGACACCATCTAAAAAAACTAAAAAATGACGATAAACTTTATATTCTGGTTAAGCAACACCCTGAATCTAGCGACAATACATTAAACCAAACCAATATCATGTTAAGAACCTATGATTGTTTTGGCTTATTGCATAATCATGATGTCTTGTTTAGGGTCAGAATGAACCTGGTACCTTTAGAAGAAATACTTAAGAACCTTAACCAAAAAAAACCATAATTAAAGTGTTATTAATGCATAATACCCCCTAAATACAGCCTTATTTTCAGCAATTACTTACAGACTTTTAATATCAAACCCTATAGACTAATTTTTAGCAAAAATTATTTTAACTACCTAAGGTGAATACGATGAAAAAACACTCGCTAATATACTTTTTTCTATTATGTTTCCCTTTAGTTGCAAGTGCAGGAATAAACAAAGATGTAAAACGATGCGCTAACAAAAGTAATGACAGTGACAAACTCATTTGTTATGAAAATATTGCGCATAAATTAAAAGTACACCCTGTTTCCAGTTCAAATAAAAAGAACAATGGACAATGGAAAATAAGCAGATCAGCCCTAGATAATAACAACCGTCGTAATGTTACTTTAAAGCTCGCAGCAAAAGAACCTATCAGAGCTGGCAACCAGCCCTCCACACCTTACCTGAGCATTCGTTGTATCAATGATAGAACCTCTGTACAACTTGAATGGAATGCTTATATTGCTGACAGAGACATCAACATCAGTAGACAATTTGACCAGGGGGATCCTGATACAAAATTATGGCTTATCTCTTCTGACTATACGGCAACATTTCCAAAAAGCTATAACTACATTCGTTTTACTAAAGCCTTATTAAATCATAACACTATGAATATAGAAGTCTCTCCTTATGGCAGAGGTGCTATTACCGCTTCATTTGATTTATCAGGTATAAGAAATGCTATTTGGCCACTAAGAAAAGCCTGTCATTGGTAAACCTATTAATACTCTTTCATTAAAGCCATCTAAACCTTATGCAAACTGATCAAGCCCACATCTTAATCGTAGACGATGAGGAATTAAATTTAGAAATCGTTTCCGAATACTTATTAGATGACTACAAAATCAGTACTGCTGCAGACGGCGCCATTGCCTGGGGAATGCTAGAACAGTCTCCCGAGACTTATGATGTCATTTTACTCGATAGAATGATGCCGAATATGAACGGCATGCAGGTACTTGAGAAGATAAAACAACACCCTATTCTGCAACACTGCCCCGTTATCTTCCAGACAGCCAAAGCGACTGTTTCGGATATAGCCGAAGGCATGAATGCAGGCGCCTATTATTATCTAACCAAACCTTTTGAAGAAGAAGTGCTTCTTTCTGTAACAAAAACGGCGGTTAATGATCGTATTCGCTTTAAAGAAATTCAAGACAGTCTTAACCAGGCTAACAAAACCATGGGTATGCTTAATTCAGCCGAATTTGAATTTAAAACACTGACAGAAGCCCGTTCGATTGCATCACTCCTTTCTAACACTTGTCCGGAACCAGCAAGCATAGTGATGGGCTTAACAGAATTAATGATCAATGCGATAGAACATGGCAACCTAGGTATTAGTTATGATGAAAAATCAGCATTAAATGAAACAGGTGATTGGCAAGCTGAAGTGGAAAAACGGCTACAATTACCAGAAAATAACAACAAAACCGCTTCAATCAGCTTTGCTCGTCAAACTGACTGCATCGAAATAACTATCATAGATCAAGGTGAAGGGTTTGATTGGCAAACCTATATGGATTTTGATCCTAATCGCGTCATGGATAATCATGGCAGAGGCATTGCTATTGCTAATAAACTCAGTTTTTCTTCAGTTGAATACAAAAGAAATGGTAATGAGGTCTATGCTCAACTGTATTTAAAAAATAACGCAAAAAATAATTAGGGACGTGTATGAAATAACATCCCGAAGTTATAACACAGGTTTTTTGCTTCAGGTGGGCTGATCTCATGAGGCGCATAGTTATTCTACGTAACGAATGAGATCATTCCAGCTGGGGCAAAAAAACCAGTTAGAAATCGGGAGGTTGTTTCATGCACGTTCCTTAGTTAATCTCATCGCGACTCAAAACCACCCTATACTATACTTCGTTAAATGAGCGAAAAACCAACTAATGAAGCAGACGAAATAAACCATGTATTACATGAGCTATCTGTATTAAAAAAACAAAATACTGAACTATCCCAAGCCGGTTTTGAACTCATTGGAGCACAAGCAAAACTACATTCTTTGTTGCACAATGCATCCGATGGCATCATCACTTTTTCCCCAGATGGCTCAGTAGAGACCTTCAACATTGCCGCCCAACATATCTTTGGCTATAGCGAAGGTGAAATTATTACCCGCAAAATACCAGACCTTATTCCTTGCCCTGATTGGGTGGAAGGTAATGTTGGCGCCTATATACGTTATTTTATTACTTCCCGCGCCTCTTCAGACATTCCCTTAGTAGGTAAGCACCGAATGGGGTTTGATATTTTGCTCCACGTTTCCACAGGTCAGGCCAGTAATGAAGATACAATGCTTTTCGAAGAGCAGCAAGACGACCCTTTTGCTTCTGATATAGACAATGACTCTGAGTCTGCTGAAGAAAATGAGGGGATCGTCTGTTTTTTTAGGGATATTACCTCAGATAAAAAGCTGGTAAAAGAACTAGAAGACCATAAACATGCCTTAGACCTTGCCGCTGGCGTGATTATGCGCGACAAGAACTTTCGTGTTATTGATATCAACGATACTTTTTGCGATATGTTAGGCCGGAGGCGCACTGAATTTATAGGTGAGCAATATATTCAATCAAAATTTGGCGGCATTCCTAATAATGAGCTGAGCCTTAAACAAAGAAGAGCATTTTTATCCCAAGGTAATTCGTGGTCTGGTGAATCCTGTTTCTTAAATCAAAGTGGTGAAGTCACTTGGTTTACAGAAAGTACCACCCCTTTTCTTGATGAAAACCAGATACCCTATCAATACTTAAGTATCCTTATCAACATTACCGATAGAAAACAATTTGAATATCAACTACAACAACATGGTGACAATCTACAGGATTTAGTTGATGAGCAAATTAATGATATTCGCAATGCAAGAGATGCAGCAGAAGATGCAAACAAGGCAAAAAGTGAGTTTTTAGCTAATATGTCCCATGAACTAAGAACACCTATGCATGGCATTATTAGCTTCACCAATTTATCCATAAAACAGTTCAAAAAATCATCTTTAGACGAGACACGAACAAAAAAAGTCCTAAAGTTTCTTACTAATATAGAAACCAGTAGCAAGCGCCTGCTTTCATTACTCAATAATTTATTAGACTTATCAAAGTTAGAATCAGGAAAAGAGGAGTTCAATTTTGAGCAAGCCGATTTATATCAGCTTATCCAACAAATTTATAATGAATACTCCGCTAAAATTGATGAGAAAAATATCAATTTCACTGTCAAGCAACCACCTCAACCTTTATTGATTTTCTGTGACAAAAATAAGATGTTACAAGTGCTAAGCAACCTGGTTGCTAATGCCATTAATTTCTCGCCTAAAAACAAACGTATTTCTATTATCATTAAACAAAGTGAAGAAATCCTAGGTAAGCGTGCATCAGATACATCAAAAACTAAAGGTGTCCTATTGTCTATTTCAGATCAAGGCTTGGGCATCCCAGACAATGAATTAAACACTGTTTTTGATAAATTCATTCAAAGCAGTAAAACAAAAAGTGGTGCAGGTGGAACGGGGCTAGGACTATCAATTAGTCATGAAATTGTAATGGCCCATAAAGGTAAGATATGGGCAGAGCATAACCCAGAGGGTGGCGCTATTTTTAAGCTATTCATCCCCGCGTAACCTTTCAAGGTTCAGCCTCTAATTCTACTTAAAACATATTATCAAAATAAGTTATCCCACATCCCATATCAACCAATAAAGAAGGAGTTAAACCCAAACGATTAAAATTGAGTGAACTAATGATTATCTACTCAAAATTATTGATGGCATTTAAACTTGACTGCTTGTTACACTTTAAATCAACAGGCACTCTATGTATTGATTATAATTAGATAAACAAGTTAATTCATCTTATTATAGATGGCGTGCATTTAAACATTAAAGTAACAGCCGATTAAAATTAGTTTTTTTATGGCTTAACACCCATAAACAAGCAATCAATCATGTCCTTTCAAGAAAACCATTTCACCCCTTTCACAAGCTCTATTGACACATATACCTTACCTGAACAGTTTACCTTTCCTTTCTATTACCAGCCTCATCCTTTGTGCTTATTAGCAGCAAAGGAGCTGCAAACTCACCTTCAAACACAAAAGCAATGGCAACATAACTTTGGTCTTTCTGACGATAAAGAAAACGTGATTGGAAAAATGTTTGGTGTTTTATTGGTTCAAAACAAAGCCAATGAAATTGGTTATTTAGCCGCATTTTCAGGAAAGCTAGCAGGCAAAAATCAACTCCCAAAATTTGTTCCTCCTATCTTTGATATGCTAACTGAAGAGAGCTTTTATACATCAGGGCAAGTAGAGATAAATCAAATTAACAGTGTTATTGAAAATCTAGAGAAAAACCCTCAAATTTTAGCGCTTAAAACCCATTTACACGCTGAAAAAGACGCTGCAATTATTCAAATCAAACAGCATAGGGAAGCAATGATTGAGGGTCGTAAGTTAAGAAAGTCACAAAGAACCTCGGCTGAAATAGAGTTAAGTGCAGATGACTTCTTGCAGCTTAAAGAGTCTTTAAGCAAAGAAAGTATTCATCAAAAAAATCAATTACGAGATTTAAATAATTATTGGGATGAGAGAATTTCCAGCGCAGAAAGTAAGCTTAATCAACTAACCGATAAAATATCAGTATTAAAAAATCAACGTAAAAATCTATCAGCCACCTTACAACAAAAACTTTTTGACCAGTACCACTTTCTTAATAAAAAGGGAGTGTCAAAAAGTGTATGTGATATTTTTAAGGAAACACCACAACGCATTCCTCCCGCAGGGTCTGGTGAATGTGCAGCGCCAAAACTATTACAATATGCATTTAAAGAAGGCTTAAAACCTCTGGCAATGGCAGAGTTTTGGTGGGGCGAGTCACCTAAATCAGCAATTAGAAAACATCAACAGTTTTATAGTGCCTGCCAAGGCAAGTGTCAGCCTATTTTAGAGCATATGCTTGAAGGCATTAAAATGGATGACAACCCCTTGCTAAACAACTCAGCGGCAGAAAAATCAATCGATATTATTTATCAAGATGATGTCATGCTGGTCATCAATAAACCCGCAGAGTTATTATCTGTACCAGGGACAAACATTGAAGACTCGGTCTATCTACGGATTAAACAAAGCTTTCCCAAAGCAATAGGCCCATTAATTGTACACAGACTCGATATGTCTACCTCAGGTTTAATGTTGATTGCCTTAACCAAAGATGCGCATAAAAACATCCAGAAACAATTTATTAACCGCTCAATTAAAAAACGTTACGTTGCCGTATTAGATGGCTTAATTAAAGAAGATACTGGAACAATAGAATTACCGCTTCGTGTTGATTTAGATGACCGTCCCCGCCAATTAGTCTGTTACCAGCATGGCAAGTCCGCTAAAACACAATGGGAAGTAATAGAGAGAAAGAATAACCAAACAAAAGTTTATTTTTCCCCCATCACAGGACGCACACATCAACTGCGTGTACATTCAGCTCACTTAAAAGGCTTAAACACCCCTATTTTAGGCGATGATTTATACGGCAATAAAGCCAGTCGTTTACATTTACATGCTGAACTCATAGAGTTTAATCACCCTGTTACTAGAGAATTAATGCATTTCGAAATTGAAGCTGATTTTAATTAAAACCTATCTCAATGCCTTTAATCTTCATTTTGGAATGGTCCCATTGTAACCATCTCAAAGTCACATTATCTTATTTTTAAAATAACTTATTAGAAACTCACCGTGCATTAGCACATTTCATTTCTCATATTTAATAGATAAAATAAACCAGTTAAATACACCCGCTTCGGTTTTAACAACCACCTCGTCATCCACTTCTTTTTTTAACAATGCGCGTGCCATGGGAGAATCGACAGAAATATAATCTTTTCGGTCAAAAATTTCATCATAACCGGCAATACGAAATTTTTTCACCTCACCTTCATTATTTTCAATTTCTACCCAGGCACCAAAAAATACCTTTCCATCTTGATCAGGGTGATAATCAACAATTTTAAGACTGTCCAGCCGCTTCTGTAAATACCGGACCCTTCGGTCTATCTCGCGCAGCTTTTTTTTATTATATTGATAATCCGCATTCTCGCTACGATCGCCAAGACTAGCAGCCCAAGTTACCATTTTAGTTGTTTCCGGACGTTCAACTCGCCATAACTGGTCCAGCTCGTTATTCAGCATTTCATAGCCCTGCCGGGTAATAAGAGGTGTTTTCATTCTTTACATTTATTATGTATTAATTTCTTCTAGTATAACGTCCATCTCAAAAGGCGCATAGCAAGCTACGTAACGATTGAGATGGTTTGAGCAGGGACAAAAAGGTCAGCAAGGTGGGTGGGGTATTTATTGCGAGTTGCCTAAGGTAAAATACACTATTTTTAATCCATTGCCCCAGTTTTACGTTCTGGCAGGCAAAGAGGTATATATGTCACAAATAGTCGTATCAGCGCTATATAAATTCGTCACTTTAGATGACTTTGAAACACTCAAAAAACCATTACTTAAAGTGATGGTTGATCATCACATAAAAGGTACATTGTTGCTTGCAAAAGAAGGCATCAATGGTACAGTCGCGAGTGATAGACAAGGGATAAATGCGCTGATGAACTGGTTAAAATCAGACCCGCGCTTCGCTGATATTAAAACCAAAGAATCCTATGAAAATGAAATTCCATTTTATCGTAGCAAAGTAAAACTAAAGAAAGAAATTGTCACGATGGGTGTTGAGGACATTGACCCAAAAAAAATCGTTGGAACCTATGTAGCACCTGAGAACTGGAATGCATTAATTGATAACCCTGATGTTTTATTAATAGATACCCGAAACGATTATGAAGTCAATATCGGTCAATTTAAAGGTGCCATCAATCCTAAAACTGAGACTTTTCGTGAGTTTACACAATATGTAGCCGAGAACCTTGACCCTGACAAACATAAAAAAGTAGCTATGTATTGTACCGGTGGCATACGCTGTGAAAAATCCACCGCCTATTTAAAACAACAAGGCTTTGATGAAGTCTTTCATTTAGAAGGCGGTATCTTAAAATACCTGGAACAAGTCCCTGAACAAAATTCATCTTGGGAGGGCGAATGTTTTGTGTTTGATAATCGCGTTGCTGTTAATCATAAACTGGAAAAAGGCCGGTACGATCAATGTTACGCATGCCGCTACCCTATTACCGAAGATGACAAAAAAAGCGAACAATACATACAAGGGGTAAGCTGCCCACATTGCCATCATAAAGTATCAGAAAAACAGTTACAGCGATTTCAGGAAAGAGAGAATCAAGTACAAATGTCTAAACAACGTGGAGAAGAACATATAGGTTCTTCAGCCGCTGATGTTTCAACACAAAGAAGACAATTAAAATATCAACATAAAGAACAACAAAGGCAACGTAAATTGCTAGCCGACAAAAGTCAGAACACAGGGTAATAGCCCTGTTATTTGAGGCGCAGTGCTTTAGCGTGCTTTATTAAAAATAAAGCACTATTTGAGATAAACCTATGCGCCTGAAAGCTGAAGGTTTTAACCATTTCGAATAAAAAATAAGCCACAGCTTGTTTACCTATGGAAAGATAGCGCTTTATTGAGCAAACCGAGATAAAACGAAGTGGAATACAGGGGGTAATTATAATTCCCCGTATTGCGCAAGCTTCATACCGGCTACAAAGTACCGCTTTCAGCTTAACCTGTGGTAAATTTATAGTTATATTAAATTTCACTCCATAGTCAGCAGAATGATTGATTCCTCCCTCCCCCCTTTTAATCATCAACCACAAAATTCTGCTCACCAGAAATCGTATCCCCTTAGCAATATTTCACAAGGGGATCATTCGTATCGTTCTCTCGGACACGAGTATTTTACTGATGTTAAAGTTGATTACGTTCCTAACTCACAACTTGTTTTATTTAATAAGGACTTAGCTCAACAATTGAATATTGATTTACCTGAGTCAAATGAAGAGATTGAACGAATAATCCTGGAAAGTTTTAGCTGGTTTAAGTACGACGAGCCTCATACAGATAAAGCCAAAAGAACTATAAGCAAAACTTTTTTTTCAACCCGATATCAAGATTCTGATGACAAATCAGAAGGGAGTGCTTTAGGTGATGGTCGTGCTGTTTGGGTGGGTGAAATCATTACTAAACTTGAATCAGGCTATTTCAAAACGATTGATGTGACATTAAAAGGCATAGGCGTCACACCGTTTGCCTGGTTAAACCACCCAAAGCAAAGCCATAGAGATGGAATGGTTGGACTAACTGAGGCCGTTCATGAATATATTTACAGTTTAGCGGCAAAAAAAAATGGTATTAATGCCGTCGGTGTTTTAGCCGTGATTAAACTGCCTTTTATTCGCGAAGTAGACAATGAACATGCTGCAATCGTTGTCCGTGTAGGTAATCATCTGAGGTTTGCGCATTATTGTTATTTTGCTGACAACGCCACACAACTTAAAAAACTATTTGAATATGGTCTAAAACGGGATATGGGCTTAGCTTTAACCCACACTGTTAAACCTGAAGATATCCGTGACTATTTGGAATTTATCGTTATTAATTTAGCCTCGGACGCAGCCATTTATTTTGATGTTCATGCTGTTCATGGCTCACCCACCTTCGGCAACATAACTTCGTGTGGTGGAACCATTGATTTTGCAACCTTTGTGTATACAGATGCCCATCATACAAACTATAGCTACATGCCAGACGGCGCTAATATACTTGGTGGCGAATGGGGGCAAACTGAGCAGTTTTTTAATTTATTCAGCATTCTTGTAGATATACTTAGAAGCAGCCGCTTTCGATATGAAAAAGAAATCATGCCCGTTGAGTATTTTCTTGAATCTTTCAACGAAAAATTTGAACAAGTACTCACTAACCGCTGGTTAAAACGAATAGGTTTGTCAGAACAAGAAATTAACGCTTTATCTATTAATAACAAAGAATGCTTTTACGAAACCGTAAAATTAATTTATGAGTTAAAAGGCTCAAAAAAAATCAAGTTTAATCAAAGAAAAACATTTTTGGCTGCTTTTGAACCCAGAAATATTTTGTCAGCAACAGCCGATCACATTGAAAACTTTGATAATGCCACTGTCATTTGGGAGCAACTATTCAAAGTCAACCGTAGCTGGGGAACTTATAGTTATACAGATGCAAAACCCTATATTAATGCATACCAAAAATCAGTAGTTAATATTATCAATGAACTTGAAGCCTCAAAAGATGTTATTACCGCTTGGCAGCAGCGAAGTAAAGCGATTAATCTTTCTGAACGAAATGAACCTGGAGCAGATTTTTTTTACGATTCTGAGCGATTTATTGCTTCAAAAGAAGTTTTACGTCAAATTGATTTAGAAAATTCCAGATGGTATAAGATCAGCAAAGCAGCGGAGGTTTTAACATTAAAACTAGTTGACCATGGCCTTGGTCCATTAAAATAATCTTCATCCTGGAAAAACTCATGCTCAACTAACTTTTCTCTGTTGAAGAATAAAGTGGACCCTACTGCCCAGACAAATCTTTCCGCAACAATCTACCAGCCCCTTTTAGTTAAACCACATTTCAGTCTGACATTCTTAACATAACATCGATAATTATCAATACTTTCAGGTTCATCTTCACATTGCTCACAAACAACTTCACCTCGATTTAA
>ENA-ORXI01000374-ORXI01000374.1-sediment-metagenome-genome-assembly--contig:-NODE-374-length-36899-cov-18.343355_pt1 | contig 36899 bp, 9 predicted proteins | sample MGYA00237861_ERZ511468 | MGnify/ENA primary metagenome ERZ511468 (study PRJEB26299, sample SAMN06266213) | sediment metagenome | isolation source: Hudson Canyon methane seep mesocosm | place: USA:Hudson... | reverse complement strand
AAGACAATCAATCTTTCCCCTCCTAGCCCAAATAATAGCTCAGAATGGTCTAAAGTGGCTGAAACCAGTAATCTAACTATTATTTCGGCCCTCAATCAAGCAGAAGTGATTAGCTCTCGTTCCAGACAAGCCCATTTTGACTATAAAGTAGCTAAAGAAGAATTACTCAGTGTTAAACGACAGGTCAAAAGACAAGTTAGGAATTCATTTAGAGACATAAATTCAAGTATTAATCGTGTACAAGCTCTAGAAGCGGCTGTTGCTTCAGCAGAAAGTTCTCTGGAAGCAACACTAGCAGGAGCGGAAGTTGGAACCCGTACTATGGTCGATGTTTTATCTGAACAAAAGAACCTTTATCGAGCAAAACGAGACTATTCCAGAACACGTTATGATTATTTAATCAGCGGAATCAAGCTTAAACAGGCGGCAAGTAGTTTAACTGAGCAGGATTTAGAGCTTATCAATCAATATATAGAGCAGTAAAGCCTTATGATTGTTAAAGAGCCTGTCTGTTAGGATTTAACAATCTATTTATTGTACTTGCAGTTCTATAGCATTTTAGCTCTTTGGTTATCTATCGAATAATAAAAACAAGGACACATTATGAGTCTTCAATAATTTCATATAAGTTTTTTCTACGCCGATCAGCAACCCTGTGATCATCAGCAAAAACACTCGTATTTTGTACTGAGGACCTATTATCATTTATCATCAATCGCTTTTGATATTGTCGTGCTGATATAACTATTCCTGAAAATAGATTCTGATCTAGCTTTTTTATTACCTGAAGAGCTATAGAATCAGGTTCTATAGTCAGCAATACTTTTAATTCTACTTGTTCCAGATCTTCATTAAGTAAAGTAATAAAATCAGTTTTTTTTACAACAGCCAGATCCTGGGGATCTAAAAAATCTAAAACATCTTGCTGTTGAGTTTCGAGAGGAAATCCACTAAATATAATTATCATAATAGTCTCTTATAATAGAACTTACTTTTTCTTAATAAACTCAATATCGCATTGCAAACCTGAAGGAATTTCATGGTTATGATTACTTAGTTCTAAGCGAATACCGAATGTGGCACTTGAAGGGTCAACAACCTGATCAACAATAATTACTTTAGCTATGTATTGAGATCCAATGGGAATTTCCGGCCTAATAATTGCTTCATCACCTATTTTAATCTGTCCAAACACTGCCAAAGGGGCTATCACTTCAACACGTAATGGGTCTGTTTGAACAATTTTTACTATTGGGTCTTCTTCTATGTATTCACCGGGACTTTTATAGCGTTTAACCACCAAACCATCAATCGGACTCTTTAGAAACCTGAGGTTTAATATCTCAACGGCCTGGTTAAATTCAAGCTGAGCAAGTGTTTTGTCAAAACGGGATTTTTTCTCATCAAACTCTGCAACATAAACAGCCGTTTCAGCTTCATCTTTTTCCAATGCTGAAATCATCTTTTTGTTGTGAAGCCCTAAGACTCTTTCAAAAGTACGTTTGGAAAGTTCTAATCTGGCATGTTTTACCTTGATATCGATATAAGTATTGGCTCTGGCTTTAGCCATTTGCACACTACTTTCTTCGACAGCAGAAACCAATTTAGCAATTAATTGGCCCTTAGACACTTTATCACCACGATTCACCAGAACTTCCTCTAATATCCCCCTTACCTGACTACTCATTTCGACAGTCTCGAACGGTTCAATAACACAGTCATAGCCATTTAGCCCCTCTAAAGCAAAAACATTTGAAGAAATCAAAAATGAGAGAAAAAAAACGTATTTATTATTTTTAGACATGTTAAATTCCAAATATTAATATTTTTTCTTGCTTAAAAGAAGAATGTATTTGATTTTTCATTTAATCAATATTTCCAGAAAAAGCCAATAAGCTCTTGAGCCTCGCATCAATTTTTAATAAATTTCTCCTGTCCCTTTCAAATTTTTTTTCTGCAATTTTTTGTGATTTTCTAAAAACAAAATACTCGATAAGAAAGTTAAATATAAAATTATTGTAGCGATTAAAATTGTTAAAAGAACTTTGTAAATAATGGGGGCAAAACTTTAAAACTAATTCATCTTCAAATGAAACAAACATGACATAACTGCCTGGGTCTCCTTGACGACCACAACGCCCAAAAAGCTGTCTATCGATTCTACGTGCTTCATGACATTCCGTAGCAATAACATGAAGTCCGCCTATTTCCGCGACTGTCTCAGCAAGTTTAATATCCGTTCCTCGCCCGGCCATATTGGTTGCAACCGTAATTTGACCCTTTATACCTGCTTTTTTAATAATATCGGCCTCATGGGCATCTTGACGCGCATTAAGAACCTCATGATCCAGCCCATTTTCATCCAGAAGCTGGCTAATATGCTCGGAAAACTCAACAGAGCGCGTGCCAATTAATATAGGCCGCCCTTGTTGATGGATATCTGTAACATGCTGTACTAGGCCCGCCCACTTTAACTTGGCAGTTTTAAAAATTTTTGTGGGAAAGCGTTTTTTTTTATCGGGATGATGAGTTGGGACTTTAAGTGGATCCAAATGATAAACCGACCATAGTTCGCTGCCTACTTCTTTAGCCGTCCCCGTCATTCCAGCTAACAAAAAATACCTTCGAAAAAATTGCTGGTAACTGATCTTTGCCAGCGTTTCTTTTTGTGCTGTAATTTTACATCCTTCTTTGGCTTCCAGCATTTGATGCAATCCATATTCCCAAGACCTGTCTGCCATCACTCTCCCCGTATATTCATCGACAATTTGTATTTTGTCATCTTGAACCAAATAATGCTGATCTCTGACGAATAAATATTTTGCCGTCAACGCTTGAGTAATTAATTCAATACTACGCTCATAACCTGCCCATACGCCAGTATAATCAGCCACCAGTTCTCGAATTTTTTCTTTTCCATTTTCACTAAATTCTATTACTCGGTTTTTATAGTCAATTTGAAAATGCTCATGTTCGAGTAAATTTTCACAACATGCCAACGCTTCGGTAACAATTTTCTGCATCCCCATTTCTTTGCCTTCTTTGGAAAGAATTAATGGCGTTCGAGATTCGTCAATTAAAACACTATCTGCCTCATCAATAATGGCATAACACAAGCCTCGTAGATGCAGTCTATTAACTTGAGTATTTTTTTTATCTAGTTTTTCGATACGAAGCTGAGTTTTATTAACTTTTGTTTTTAGCACCAGTCGGTCACGCAAATAATCAAAGGCAAGTTGCTTATTAGTACAATATGTAATATCGCAAGCATAAGCCTTTTGTCGTTGTTCACTATCCATTTGTTCAGTGATTGCACCCACTGACAGCCCTAAAAAGTGATAAATAGGTGCCATTAACTCCATATCCCTTTGCACTAAATAATCATTAACAGTGACTATATGAACGGGTACGCCTGCTAATGCCGCGGTGCAGGCTGGAAAAGTCGCAGTCAGCGTTTTTCCTTCCCCTGTATCCATTTCTGTAATCATGCCATTTAACATGACCCAGCCACCTATTACTTGAACATCATAATGGCGCATACCTATCGTTCGAAAAGAAACTTCTTTAACTAAAGCAAACGCTTCAATAGCCAGATTTTGTTGTATGCCTTGGCATTGGAGTTTATTACGCAAAGATTGTGCAAAGAAAGCAATTTCCTTCTCATCCATTGAAATGAATTTTTGTTCGAGTTTTTTAACTTTGTTAACAAAAACTCGGCGAGCATTTCTTACAAACAAGGCATCGGATGAAAACAACTTAACCGTAGAATTTACAATATTGTCTATCAATCCATAATCTTTATGGTCTTTTTCAGGATAAATCCCCTGAACTATACCTGGGCGTATAAAACTACAATTATTTATAGATTCCATAGCAATAACCCCCGGCATCATCATTCGATGAGTAAAAATTAATCATAAATTGAATTTGCGCAAAAAAAGTAACCTGATTTTTCTATACCATTGAAAAATTAAAGGCTCAAAACCATGGTCAAAACGAATATAAACACGTTCACCTATATTTCGAATAGGAGGAGAAGAATCCAATAACAAATCGAATTCAAACACCGTATCAAATGTTTTATCACCATTCTCATCCATCGGATCAATAGCAATCTCCCCTCCTCCCGCTTTACCCAAAGCAATACTGGGCAATTGATTTTTTGCTGCGGGTGCTTGGTGGCTAATTCTGGCGGAAAAAGTTTGGTCTTGTATTTCTACAAACCTGACATCAACTCTTTTAGTTTTCTCTCTGATCAAACCTAATGAATCTTGTGTTACTACAACGCGTACTGTATTAATGGGAAAAGACACTACATAGCCTAACAAGCTTCCCTGTACCATCCAGCGCGAAATAAGATCCTCGGCACGCGGTAAAATAAACAGTCCAGCTTTACTACTGGATACAATTAATTGCTCTGCTCGCTCTTTCGTCCGATCCAGTTTTGCCTTTACTGTAGCCATTTCCTCTTTTAAAATTTGAGCTTCATCAAGCTTATTATATAAAGATGCTTTATATTGGGCTTTATAGCCTAACAACTCATATTCCAAGGCTTCTTTTTCAGCATTTAAAAAGGGATCAGAGAGTTTGATCAAAGTCTGACCCGCATTAACATCAGAAAAAGGTTGGACAAGTACATCTTCAACAAATCCAGAAGTAGAGGCACGAACAAAAGCTTCTTCTGGCAACCAAACGACCCCTTCCGCTCTAGTCGTTAAAGGTACAGGAACTAAAAATAAAAGGCTTAAGATAGCTGATAAGCCAGCAATACTCGCAATAAATGCTCTGCCTCTGTTCGTTGATAACTTGGGACTGGTAATGACAAAACGCACAGCTTTCCATATTGGAAAAAGAATGGATGTTATCCCTGCCCATACCGCTAAAAATACGCCTATAAAGAAAAACTTACCCGCTATGAAAAGGATAATAGAAAAAACAATAAATATACGGTAACAAAAGGCCGCGATTCCATAAAAAAATAACCAGCCTTTTTCCTGAGGCGTAGAGGCTGGTGAGTCTATCTTATGCAAACCGAAAAGATATTTTTGAACAACATATCCCAAGTAATTATTTGCTCTGGAAGAAAGATTGGGTATTTCCAGTAAATCAGAAAAGATATAGTAACCATCGAACCGTAACAGCGGATTGCCATTAAAAAAAACAGTCGAAACACTGCCGATTAAAATCACGTTAAATGCAATTGAACGCCCTAATCCTGGCTCCATATTTAACCAAAAAAATAATGCAATAGAGGCTAAGAAAAGTTCTACCATAATTCCGGCAGCCCCAACAATAATGCGTCTGTTTTTTTCCGCAAAAGCAGAAGCACTTGATGCATCGACATAAGGAACAGGCATGAAGACCAGTAACATGATTCCCATTTCATGAACTTCACCGCCCCAGGTTTTGGTTGCAAATGCATGCCCCAGTTCATGTAAACCTTTGACTAATGGATAAACACATAACATGATAAATAAATTATCAGGGGCAAGTACTCTATCTGAAATGTTTTTTGTTAAATCATCCCAATGCGAAAAACCAGCCGCAGCTGCAAACACTACAAGACTCAGCCACAAGATAAAACCCATAGGACTGAATAAAGGGTTTAGCAAAGCTTTCCATTTTTCAAGAAACTTCTCAGGATCAATAAGAGGAAATCTTTGGGACAAAGGACTCCATAAAAGCTGTTTCCACTTCTGTTTATCCTGTCGTTTAAAACGTTCGAATAATTCAGCGCAGTCCGGGGTAACATCACATAATAAAATATCAGTCGCATGTAATTGCGCCAATAATTGAATCATTTCATCCTGCGTGGGTGCATCATCCCCCAGATAATTAAGTGTCTGTTCCCAAATTTGATGAAAACTCTTTTCACCATTCATCGCACCGACAATGTAATACGCCTCTTTGCCCAGGCGATGAAATTTACCACTGAGACGGTCATGAACAACATGCCATACTTTGCCTCGAAAAATTTGTCTATTGATGTCGACATGTTTTCGTAAGCGGGGTTTTAAGTAAGATACTCGATACCAGGATGGGCTAAAAATTGATTCCACAGTAATCCACCTATAGCGTTAACATTACGGCCACCAACTCCATAGCCACAGCCTAACCCAATTAAGAAAATTATGGGTCCAGATCCAGATTATTTTTCTATCTTCAACTTCAATTTTTCCAACTCCCTTCATACCTGGGCGCAATACCGAGGGAGTATTTGTTAAGAGTGCTTCGACTCTAAAATAGTTTCGACCCTCCTTTTGTTCTGCAACCGGGGTAATTTTTTGTACTTGAAATGGCAAGGTGACATCGGATTTTCCAGTTAACAACAACACACCCGTTTGACCGATAATAATTTCACCAATATCACGTTCATCCACTTCCAAAATGACACGATATGCATCCAGCGGCGCTATCTCGAACAAAATATCACCTTTTGCAATTGGAGAACCCATTAACTGAGTTAAATCACCACTGACTATTACTCCATCAAAAGGTGCTGATAGTGAGGTTCTTTTCAACATCGCATCAAGCAACTTCAATTCAGCTTTAACCTGACCTAATTTGGTTTTTAATACTTTAACTTGTGCTGGATCAAGTTTGGCTAATGCATCCCGATATTGTTCGGAATATTGATTTCTTTTCCCTTGCCAATTTATGCGCTCAATAATCAGATCTCTATCATCCAATTTAGCTAATAACTGTTCGGTTTTAACCATATCACCCGAGCGAGCAAAAGATTCACTGATATAGCCATCGAATGGCGCTACAATTACTCTGTGTATAAAGCCTTCGAGTTTGGCATCTGCAGAGACACGATAAAGAGATTCTGCGAATGAAAAAAAGCCTATTATGAGGAATAAGAGTATGGTGATAAGTTTTTGAGTAGCATATCCCTTACCAATTAGCTTTAAAACACCTGATTTGACAGAATCAAACAGTTTAACAAGCAACCACTCTTCATCTTTTCGTTTTAATTCTAGAATAGGACCGATTAAGGTAGCAATAATCTCGCTTAATTCGACTATCTCAGAGTCGAATATTTGCTCTTGAGGCCTTTGTAAAAACAAAGCCCCTACTATAGTTCCATTATGAACCAATGGCACCGTACACAATGCACTATTAAATTCATCGGCTAATTTTGAATGAAAATACACGGTTTTAAAATCTTGCTCATTTACAGCAGCAGGATAAATAAGTGTTGATGACTGATCAATCGCCTCTTCCATGGCCGATTTAATTTGCGACACCACATTACTTTTTTTATTGATTTGTGCTGTATTGGAAATAGCATTGATTTCAATCTTATTATCTTTATTGAAACCTAAGCTCACTCTCTCGCAATTCAGTGCATTACATAATTCCGTAGCAATCTGAGTTGTTGCAGCTTGTAAATGGTTATTATCCAGGGCGCAGGTTAATAACTGTAAAACAATACTCAACTGTTCATTAGCAATAGATTTAAACCTGTTGGAACCTCGTAAGAAAGCTTCTACCCATTTTACCCCCCACTGTAATTGTCGAATAGCCAGATTAATTTTAGTTTCATCAACATGGACAAGTTCAATAGCAACAGCGCCAACAGATTTATCTTGCTGGTAAAAAGGTAGGGAGATATGGCAGGTTTTAGAAGACCTATTATCCTGATCAACAGTTTTTTTCCCATCAACAATGACAATACGCCTTTCAGCAACGGCAATTTCACAGGCTGTCTGTAATGCAGGAACATCAGTAATTTTTCCATCGGGCCAATAACTAATAACATTGTTCCCTTGCTCGCCCAACCCTTCATCAATGATGGCTATAGAGTTATATATATCAGTAATCTGGCAACTTTGCAGGGTCAACCAGGCATCAAGAAAGCCTTTTAAAGAATCTGCTTGTTGCAAATCTTTCCACAAAGGGAATTGTAGAAAAATTGCTTTAAAAGCATCAGCATTACTTTTTTGCTGCGGGTTTTCATACATTAAATAATTCTCCCCATTCAGTTAAAGCCTAATTCACAGATAAAGCTAAAGCCAACATTATTGGACAAAGAAAAACCATGTAAGGGTTTAGCCAATCAAACAATAATGTTGATTTCTACAAGCAATAAAAAAGCACCCATAAATCTAAAGAATATAGCCATAGGTGCTTTAAAAAGTTTTATTGTAAATAATATAAAGAGAAGACAAATCTATTGTTTTTTCAAATTTGCCAAATCAATATCTAAGGAACCGAAGCGGGTTTCATATTCATTTAATACGGTAGAAAGCAAAATTGACAATCTTTTAGCCGCATAAGGGTTTAATACCATTCGATCTGTTAATTGCACATCAAACTCTTTGTCTTCCGGTACATGCCATGTTTGATTAGTTCCGAAGAATACAGAAAGTTCTTCACGAGTACTGGTGACATTAACAACATTTGCATAGGTAGTCTGCATTTTGGAATCATCCCACTTTACAGATGGCTTAGCACCAGTTTGAGATTTCTCTTGTACGGATTCTTTTTTTTCTTCTGCCATTTTATTTTCCTTATTTTATAAAATACAAAACTCACACCTTAATGTACGGTGCGTGCTTTTTCTCCTAAGCCTAACGGCCCATATCGAGACTCATATTCGCTGATAACATTGGAAAGCAATAATGAAAAACGCTTTGCAGCATAGGGGTTAAGTAAAATACGGTGACTCAATTCCACAGCGAATTCAATTTCTTCATCTAAAAACCAAGTTTTATTGGTGCCAAATAATACTGTTAATTCTTCACGTGTAGTCATGACATTAACAACATTACAATATGTTGTATCCATCTTGTCATGTTTCCATTTTATTTGTCTCTCGCCCTGCCTTCGAGTTTTTTGTGTAACGCCTGTTCGATTTCCTTCTTTTTTCATTCAGCGTAACCTATTCAGTTATGAAAAATCGTTGTAATAGCAGTTATTCAATGATTGTGTCATTAAAAATTCAAATCAAAAACTACCTCTAAGTTTAGTTAACTAGTTAATAATATACAAGAGCTTAAAAACTGGCTCATCAGCAAAACATAACGGCAAAATTGATAGTACTTCCCCAACCAAGCTGATGTTAATTGATACAAGGTCTGGTTGAGGAAGAATATGTACGGTCTTCTATCTCCAGGCTTTTAGTTTACCCAATACTCTATTGATAATTGAGTGATCACTCGACGCTTGCTCAGGTTTAGAGACCAAAGGATCCTTCACTTGCTCATCTTCTGATAAGTTGTGGTCATCATCTTGTTGATACAATCTCATCCCCTCCTCATCGTCATCATCCTCAGCAGAAATAAACAATGCATCATCAACAAAGATGTTCTCAGCAACATGGGAGTTTTCAAAAGCTTTAACCTGACCAACTTGTTCATCAAAATAGCGCATACCCTCCCAAAAAGGAAGCGACTCAGCTGTTGTTACATCATCTGCATGAGTACTTCGGTTATCAGCTTTCAATACAGAGGCTAGGTGACCCACTTCATTATTAGGGTAACCTTGATTGTTTCTATTTTTCTCTGCATTTTCGGCCACGATCTGACCATAAACATCTGTACCGATAAAATCAATACGAGCCCCCGTTGCCAAGGTTTCGTCCATTAAGCGGTTATCACCATGTTGATAACCCAATACGTGGCCCATTTCATGACTTAGCGCTGTTAGCAAGTCAACGCGGCCATCAGCTTGAGTATTTTGTTTAGCCTGTAATATCGCTTTATCATCAGAGTACCAGAACTCTTCATTACGCTCTGGCGTACGATCAACAAACCAGCCATGGCCTGCGGCATTAAGGTCTAACTCAATCAAATCGCCGTTGGTTCTAGCCAATACAAGACCAGGCAAGTCAGTCACAATTAAATTAACAGAAGACAATAACCCTTGTTCGCTATCCGTCATATCAAACATTTGATCCATTTGCTTAATTGCCGCAGTTAACATTACAGATAGATCATTGCTATCTATTAGTTCATTGGTCCCGCGTCCACTACTTTCCGCTAATAATGTTTGTCCCTGGTTTCGAAAAACAGGATCGTCAGTTGCAACAGCCACACTATCAAAATTAGCCATGCCTTGTATTGATAATAAGCCGAACTGTCCATCTATTGCAACAGCGTTAAACACATACCCTACCATTGCTTGCCAATTTTTAGCACCAACTTGCTTGATCGCAGCATCTACTGTTGTACCTTTTATAGAAAGATCAAACTCATAATCCTTACCTTGTTTAAAATCAAATTCAGTAAAAGTATCAATAGTCCAATTACCATTTTGATAATGTCCTATTATAAGAGAATCTAATTCAACTGAAAGCCCTGCATACTTAAAATCATCCTCACTGTAGTAATCAAAAACGACTCCAGATGTTGCATTCGTATTCAAAACAACCGTTAGATCAAGAATAGAATTAGATCCTAACGTGGTTTCACCATTTGGCATACCCAGATCAATAAGACTAACGGCCCTATCACTTTCTGTCACATCTCCAGTATAAAAACCATTATTAATATTCCAATCACCGCTGACGGGTATCGTTAAAAACTGAACCTCAGTATTGGAAAAATCTTCAGTTAACTGTAAAGTGTATTCTGGTGGTAATACTTGAACTGCAATATTATCCAGTGTCCCTTTTGAATTGTTTGACCCAAAGCCAACCATACCATCGTTCAATCCATAAACCCAGCCATCACTGTCAACGCGAGGTGTATAAGAGTGAGAAAAGTATTCCCTACCGTTAATTACAACCGTAACATTGGTTCCATTAACAGCTACTAACATATTATAGAAATTCTCTGGCCTGATCCTTTCAGGTGTTTCCGCATCAATAATCCAACCTTCAGCCGTTCGGTGACCTAACTGCATTTTATCGCGTGATGCATCGATACCTGCAAATTTGAAATTAGCCTCGTTTTGATAATCGAAGATTATATAGCTATTCGCTTTCCAGCCTGCGGTTGGTTTTTCCATTGTTAAAGTTGCTACAATTTCAAAATAGCTAGGTAATTGGTCATCCAAGTCTAGGATTGCAACTGCATCGCCACCTAAATCAGTGGCCGTTACTTGTAATGCACCACTTTCTACCGTCCAATTTCCACTATCAACAAACATTGCTCCTTTATTACCATTACTGAAATCTGCACTACGTATTACATCACGCTTGCCACCAGGAATATTGCCCGCTTGAGGATCAATTGGTGCCCCCGTCTGGTCGTGCCAGAAAAAATCTTTTTGCAGAACCAGTCCAAGCTCACCAAATGGTTCGCCATTACGCTCTGGATCACCACCACTACCATAAATCAAGGTAGGGTCTGAACCATCACTCTCTGATAAATCGTATAGATAATCCATTAATTGCGGTTGCAAGGTTCGACTAACTGTCGCTGCGCCAAATGGTGCAAATGGCACCAAATAGGTATTGTATTCACCTACCCAATCTATTAGACGATCCCCCCCCGTGTTAGCGATTAGAACATCTCGTCCAGCACCACCATATGCGATATCTTCATAAGAAGCCTCTGGACCATCAGGATCTAAATTGCCTCCTTTAGGGCCACCCGTCGTATCTTTATTATCATCCGCATCCAGCAAATCATTACCAAAACCACCATACATGTGGTCACGTCCAGTACCACCGACGATCCAATCATTACCTAAATCCCCGAACATAACATCATCGCCATCACTATGAATTATTCCATTAATGAGTACACCTTCGCTTTCATCGAAATTAAGCAGGAATGAATCCAGCTTCGCTAGCGGATCATACTCATTATAATCAAAGAACTCTCCTGCTCGAGAATGATCACCAAAACGTAAAACATTATTTACTGGCACGGGACGTTCAAAGTAACCTTGTTCAGCCTCAGCGCCAGACATGGCATCGTCACCTGCACCACCATGCATAAAGTCACTATCTAAGCCACCGTATAGAATATCATTCGCATACTCAGGTTCATCATAAACATCTGTTGAACCAATTTCGCTCAAATTAAATGGTGTCAGATCAACTGTTTTTTTCAATTCGCCTTTGATATTAATTGTAGCTTGCTGCATTTTACCCGGTGTATAGATATCATCATCTAGCTCATTATTGGCAAAACCAGCGACTGCATATAAAGATTCCCCAGTAGTGTTATTGCGGCTAGTAAAAATACGTCCATCGTCACCAAGAATACCATCTTGACCTGTACCACCAGATATCCAGTCGGCATCGTAGCCACCGATGATGTCATCATCTTCACTGTCGCCAAACAAAATATCCATGCCGACCATACCATAAATAAAATCATCTCCAGATTCGCCGTGAACCTCATCAGCCTTACCTAAATCATCAAGTACTTCATTAGGATATCGGTCAACTCCACCTTCGGTATAGTCAAGTAAATCGACTGCTCGGACAATGATACGACGATCTCCACGATCTTCATAGACAGAGGAAGCATCATAGCCAAAAGTTAAGAAATCCTCTGCACCAACTCCTTCAGTACCTACTAAGCGATAAATATTAGCATTATCGCCAGCTATCGCATCAGCATCACGTGCATGACGTTCGTTATAGACAACATCACCATCCGTTTCTACATAATGATTTCGATCAATCCTTGTACCTGCCCCACCAAAGATCAGATCAGATCCAACAGGTTCTCGTTCAGCATATTGATCCAGAGAAAACATATTAGAATTATCACCCACAATATCATCCTGACCCAGCCCTCCGAAGATAACATCACCACCACCATTGCCTTCAATATAATCATCCCCGTCGGTTACAGCTTCGAACGAAGAGTGTATGCTCAAAAGCCTTACTGTCTCAATCAACCCTGGGTCAATAAGATTATTATTTTCATCACGGTGTTCAGGGGTCAAGTGTATATTGCCTTCAGCGCCTCCACGATAAGCACTCGCCATATTGTTAGTAGCATTAACTAAAAATAAACCTTCAGCTGTAGAACTAAGTGCAATGTTCTGTCCTGCAACCAAATTATTGATTGCTTCTTCGATTGACCCATCACCTTGAATAATATCATTACCTAATTGGCCAAAAATCGTATCGTGCCCCGCATTACCAGCGATATAATCAGCACCAAAACGATTCCCCCCTGCCGCATCAATCACGCTATCATGATCCATTTCCACGACTTTCCAGCTTGCCCATGCAGGAACAACTGCTGAAGGAATGAACCCTCCATTGCCCTCAACCGGATTACGATAATCCATTTCAACATCGTTAACCAATACTTTACCGCTATCAGTCTCATTGCCTGCATCTACATCGAAACGTTGATAAATATGATCATCAATGAGGACGCGAAAACGTGGACTGTTAATATCAGCATCTCTCCAACGGTTATATAAACTAATTTGATCACCGAAGATCAAATCATCACTGTGAGTAGCAATGCCCGTTACGATATCACCATCAATCAAATCATCACCATGAGCACCAATTAAGATATCTTCATCATGATTACCAATAAGAACATCGCCTCCACCTGCAGCTGTATTGTCTCTATCAGTCGTTATGATAGCTGTTATCACATTATCAATTAAACCAATTTCAACCTGATCACCAATAATAATATCTGCTTTATCTTGATCAATAGATGAACCACTGAGATCATCCCCCGTAACCCAATCACTACCAGTTCCACCAATTAACAGATCTTGTCCGGCTTTACCACGAATTACATCATTACCCCCCTTAGTAACCGATGTAGTTCTAATCAAATCCAGTGTATTAGGGTTTAAACCACTATTAGGTATAATAGATACAGTGTCATTATTATCATCAAAGGCAACCTCAACATCTTCATCATAAATTAGCTTACCGTTATCACCCAAAGCAATATCATTTCCAGATCCCAAGGTAATATCATCATTTAGAAAACCACCCAGTACAATATCTGCTCCAATCCCTGTGTTGATATCATCATTTCCACCATCAGCAGGTTCAGTTGTTTCCACAATACCTAACGTAATTGGTATACCAGCAAGTTGAAATATTTGTTCATGTGCAATACCTTGAGAAATTTCAACTGCAGCCCGAATCCGGCCGCTATCACCTATAACCAGGTTATCACCATTACCGGCATCAATCGTGTCGCCAAAACGACCGCCTATAATAATGTCCTGGTCGCTTAAGGATGTTAAATCATCAGCACCACCACCAACTGCGGTAGAGGTAGATACAATCTCATCAATATCTGAAGCATCTCTATCATCCCCTGCTTCTCTTTCATCAGCATTTTTAAAATCTGCGCCTGTATAAATAATCGCGCCATCATCACCCAAGACTACATTATGGCCTTCACCTACATTTATAGTGTCCGCATCATCACCACCCAGAACCAGATCAAAACCCGACCCAGTAGTAATATCGTCATCACCGCCATCATCAAATTCAGTGGTTTCTATATAACCAAAGGTCATTGGCATGCCGCTGAATTGAGGGTTATCTCCACCTGCCGCACGAATCCGACCACTATCACCTATAACCAGATTATCACCATTACCCGCATCAACCGTGTCGCCATAACGACCACCTATAATAATGTCATGGCCGCCTAAGGATGTTATATCATCAGTACCACCACCAACTGCGGTAGAGGTAGATACAATCTCATCAATATCTGAAGCATCTGTATCATCACCTGCTTGAGTTCCACCAAAATCTGCTCCCGTATAAATGATGGCTCCATCATCACCCAGAACAATATTATTTCCTTCTCCGACACCTATAGTATCGGCATCATCGCCACCCAGTACCAGATCAAAACCCAATCCAGTAGTAATATTGTCATCACCGCCATCATTAAATTCAGTGGTTTCTATATAACCAAAGGTCATTGGCATACCGCTGAATTGTGGGCTACCTTTATCTGCCGCACGAATCCGGCCGCTATCACCTATGACCAGATTATCACCATTACCCGCATTAATCGTGTCGCCATAACGGCCGCCTATAATAATGTCCTGACCGCCTAAGGATGTTATATCATCAGCGCCACCACCAACTGTGGTAGAGGTAGATACAATCTCATCAATATCTGAAGCATCTGTATCATCACCTGCTTGAGTTCCACCAAAATCTGCTCCCGTATAAATGATGGCTCCATCATCACCCAGAACAATATTATTTCCTTCTCCGACACCTATAGTATCGGCATCATCGCCACCCAGTACCAGATCAAAACCCAATCCAGTAGTAATATTGTCATCACCGCCATCATTAAATTCAGTGGTTTCTATATAACCAAAGGTCATTGGCATACCGTCAAATTGTGGGTTATCTTCACCACCTGCCGCACGAATCCGACCGCTATCTCCTATCACAAGATTATCGCCATTACCCGCATTAATCGTGTCGCCATAACGGCCGCCTATAATAATATCCTGACCAGCACCCGAAGTAATATCATCTAAACCACCGTTAGTTAAAGTTGAGGTAGAGACTATCTCATCAATATCTGAAGCATCAGTATCATCACCTGCTTGAGTGCCACCAAAATCTTCGCCAGTGTAAATAACCGCACCGTTATCACCTAATACAACATTGTTTCCAGCTCCGACATTAATCCAATCATCGTCGGCAGAGACTGTATCATCAATATCCGTAGTAAGCTCATCAGTACCACCCAACACGATATCAAATCCAGTACCCGTCGTGATCTTGTCATCACCGCCATCATCAAAAGCAGTCGTTTCTATATACCCAAAGGTCATTGGCATGCCGCTGAATTGCGAAACACCCTCAGCAGCGGCACGAACTCGACCGCTGTCACCTATAACCAGATTATCACCATCACCTGCATCAACCGTGTCGCCAAAACGACCACCTATAATAATGTCCTGGCCTGCACCCGAGGTAATATTGTCCGACCCACCATAATTATTGGTAGATGTAGATATTATTTCATCAATATCGCTCGCATTATCATCGTCACCAGGTCGCATACCAACAGGAGTAACAGGAGAAAACTGTAGGCCGGTATAGGTAATCACACCATCATCACCTAATATGATATTCTGCCCATTACCAACCTGTAGCGTGTCATCGCCATATCCACCCAAGACAATATCATTACCAATACCTGTATCGATTGTATCTTGACCACCGTCATTAAAAGTTGTGGTTTCAATTCTTCCAAAGGTCATTGGAATTCCAATGAATTGCGACTCACCTGTGGCCGCAGCACGAATTTGACCGCTATCTCCTATCACAAGATTATCACCATCTCCTGCATCAACCATGTCGCCAAAACGACCGCCTATAATAATATCCTGTCCGCCTAAGGATGTAATATCATCGGCACCACCACCAAGTGCGGTCGATGTAGATACAATTTCATCTATATCTGAAGCATCATTATCATCACCTGCCGCTGTACCCGCAAATACTATACCTGTGTATGTGATTCTGGCATCATCTCCTAAAATGATATTATGACCTTCTCCCCCTTCGACATCATCTCCACCAGCACCACCAAAAATCGTATCAGAACCAGCATGACCTTTTATCACATCTCTCGCACCAACTAATACATCAATAGTTTGTGCTCGCGTCAATACACTTTCTACTACATCACCATATACTGGTTGTTCCTCCGTTTTTGGGAGAACAATTGAGAAATCTAGTCGTCCATTATCACCAAAGATAATGTCATTGCCACTGTTACCCTCTAATTGACTATCAGCTCCTGAACCACCAAAGATTAAATCATCCTTATCATTACCTTTGATTTGATCAATACCACCAATTTCTGGGTTTAAGCTCCAGACTAACGTAGGGTCACGATACACACCATCAGTCTGATTTTCTGCAATGCCAAAAATAATATAACGACTTGAAGCATCTGGCATTACATTCCAGGCTTCCGAAAGTATTAATTGTGAATTGGTATTACTCTCAATAATCCTATACTGTCCGATTCCGGTTCCCGCATTAATATAAACACGAAGACCAACCAGTCCCTCATCTGTAGTTGGAAAATGATCGCTAGGGAATTCATCACCCAATTCACCCCGTGTTAATGTTGATTTATAGATTGCTTCGCCATCATCATCAACGTCACCCGTATCAAAATTTATGGCAGCTGAAACAGTTCCAGTGAACGGGCGCACAATACCAACATAAGGTATAAAATTATCATTCGCTTCAATATCGGGTATAGGTGCAAGCCCAAATCGAGTAATTAATTCGCCATTCTCATTGCTATAGTCAACACGCCCCAAGTCGCCAAATAGAATATCCTCTCCTGCCCCACCTTCAATAATATCGTTACCGGCCCCACCAAAAACAATCAATGATTGCGTTGACATACTGCCATAAACTTCATCATTGCCTTCCCCCGTATCAACCACAATACGGCCATCCGCCAAATCAACAATTTCATACTCACTAGTATCATCGGGAGCTGTTTCCCAAGGTTTTCCGAGCATTATCATTGAGGCACCCGTTTCAGGGTTCACTATATCTACTATACGCCGTACCTGATCAATACCTTCCCCAGCAGTAATCCGTATAATTTTACCAATTAATGATTTATCAATGCTTGGACCATCTGACTCATCAACAAAAGTATTCTTATTCTCTTGGTCTACACTCGCACCAGTGCCTGAATGAAGAATAATATCTTCTGCATTGAGTGCCAAATTGACTTCATCATCTCCCGCACCTGTCCGCAATAAAGTCCAGGTCTGGAAGTCGGTACGATTACTGGTTGATTCCACATCGAAAACATTATCACCTTTACCCATATTAATTTCGACGTATTCCAAGTTTCCATAGGTAATTCCACCGGGTAATAATCTAGTACCAATTAAGGTTTCTGGCCCCATACCTAAACCTGATAAATTGCTATCATAGCCTTCGATACTAGAATCCATCAGCATGCCAGCAAAAGAGGCAACACTATCCGAATCATCAACAATTAACCAATCAACCTGCTCTTCTTCAATAACAAAGAAATTAGCGCTTTCATTAGTTATCGCGTAATGTTTAATATCACTTAATAAAGCCCCTTCGGGTATTTCAAGATCAACATTTAATAGCAGTTTAATATTATCGTCTTGAAGCTTTTTATAACCAGAAATTAAACGAAACTGATCAATTAATTCTTCTGATTTTTCCGTAGCAAGCTCTTTAAGCTCAGTGATTTCTATCGATTTACCAATCAAATCATCTAATTCATTAACGCCCCTTGCCTTAAATACATCACTCTCTTTAACTGTGATTGAAGAACCATCAATATTTACAACTTCACCAGTAGCGGGTTTAATATTTGTCTCACCCGGCAACATGAGCGGGCCATTGACATTCAAAGAACCTTCCCCTCCCTGACCATGAATAAATAGAGGGCCTTGCACCGGGGCAATGGTATGTATTTTAGGTGCAAACACTTTAGTTTCACCACCGTCAACAACGGTATCATTAAGCGCGGAAACAGTAACCATCTGTGCTACAAACCAGTTTTCTTTTGTAAAAGTCAGTGTAGATTTATCAACAGAAACTTGAACAATTGGATCTTCTAACAGAGAAGTAACGGTCTCTTCAGGAGTAACATTTACTACCACATCATGCGTTGGTCTACTTGTTAGCACAACCTCATAAGTGTCAGTTAAAAAGCTATGATTATAATCTCCATTATTCTCAATAACATTTGTTGAACCCTTACTCTCAGTGACTAACACACCTGGGGCATCAGAATCTGTCACACTCGCAGTAATTCGTCTAACTGGCGTATCATGATAGCCAGGAATAGTATATTGATAAGAGACTATAATCTGATCATCAATCGGTACAGGTGTTCCACCAGCATTTAAGAACACCACTGTATTACCATAGACTTCTACTTTAATTCCCTCGGGTAAAACACTACTACCCAATGTAACTTCCACAGAACTTGCAATCGGTGAAAATTCAAGGTCAACCGAAGTATAAGGTTCTTCCGCTTTATCTTGGTCTGGCTTAGCAAACGTTTGAGAGACAGTTGACGAATTTTTATCAATATCGGAGCTTTCTACTATTGCAGTAACATAACCGAAATGAAAGCCCTCAACTTTACTATCATTAACAGGCTTAATTGTAATCATCTTAGTCAAGCCAGCACCAAAGTCAGCTTTTTCTAATTTAAGAGTATCAGAAAAATTAAGGCCATCTTTACTGACTTGAACCTGATTAGTTGTGTTTAGAGTCACTGTGATAGTTTTCCCTGCTTCAACTGCTCTTGTTAATGCTACAGTAAAGGTATCAGACACTTCGCCGGCATAAATATCAGGTAACATTGTGATTAATTCAGGTTCACTTAAATCTGTACTTCCTGAACTATCACTTACATTAACACCAGCTTGATCATCATCAAACACGTCAACCAATACCACTGGAATAGCTAAACCATCATAACGTTTAATCTCTAATGTATATCCAGTTAAGTCGGCTGGCAATGGCTGTTGCCAATTTTCGCCAATCAATGTCAAAGTAGTATTTGTATTCGACTCTATCACTCGAGTCTGATATAAACCAGAAGGCGAGGTAAGTGACAGAACAGCCCCTTTTAAACCACTATCAACAATCGGGAATAAACTGGAATTGACTTGTAAAGAAGTTTCTGTAACCTCTTCCAGATCAACATCTAAGCCGATAATAGTATCACCAACAGGTAAAACTTCGAATTGATAGCCATCAAGGCTAGCGGGCGGTGTTTGTAGCCACGCATCCCCAGCCAGAGTTAAGCTATCTTTCGTATTCGATGCAATGACTCGAGTCTGAACAAAGCCAGATTCTGACGTCAATACAACCACACGCCGTGACAAATCAACATTCTCAAACAGGTTTGAATTTACTGACAAGCTATTATTAGTTATGCCATCTAAATCAGTATCGGTACCAGAAATACTGGCTCCGAATGTGGTGCTGACTTTATGGGTAATGGCAATTTGATGCAATCCCTCTCTAACCAGATCATCCACTGCTTTAAATGTGATTGTTTGAGGTATAAACCAAGTAGACTCGTTAAATTTTATCTGTGCTGCACTATATTTACCAAATGCATCTATAACACGATTGCCTCCCGTAAATTCAATAGTTTCAAAACCACGAGCTATTTCATCTGGTGAAAGTTCTGGAACCTGGGCTGTTATTTGTACTTCATGATCAGGTTTACGAGTCAAGACAATTGTATAGGACAAGGCAACGCCACCTTCACTTAACTCCATCACCTTCTGTACTGGAGTAACTACTGCACCTGGTGCATCATTATCGGCAACATTAGCTGAAATTCCGTTAACACGTAATTGATCGTAATCGGTATCTTCGCTTTCTACACTATGAATAACCAGACCACTATGGCCTTTTAAATCATTACTTGAAACTGCAGGGGTGTCGCCCGCAATACTAAAAGTATCACTCCCCAAACCTCCGAAGACTTCTGTACTAATTCTTGGGTTTGTACTTTGAATAAAGAAACGGTCATCACCCTCGGCACCGTCAACTCGCAATGCTTCGATATTAACAAAATTAACATTAAGCCCTGCACCAAAAACCCCATCTTCGGTAATAACAAAGTCATCACCAAATTCGGTACCAATGACAACGATAGTATCAAATCCATCCCCCCCATTAATAAAAACGGGGGCATTGACAACATATTGAATATTATCTGCACCGCCGCCGCCAGTCAGATCCATACGGCCACGCTCATTATCCGTAGAACCAGCCAATGCAAACGCTTTAATCATGAATGTATCATCACCCGCCTGACCATTAAGAATTAAAGACGCTTTATTATGATAAACGGTGAACAGATCGTTACCTATCCCCCCATTAACCGTCATATCAAAACTAACACCGTTTGTTAGGAAACCTCTAGTTGTTTCAATTGTAGCGACAATATCATCAGGTTTAACACCTGCATCCCCGTCACGTAGTGAACGGAAAACTTGACCCACTTGAATAACATCATCGCCAATTCCTAAATTAACAGTTCCAACTGCCCGAGTATCATCAACCGCAACAATATCGTCACCAAAGAGTGTGTTAACAACAAAACTTTCCATTTTAAAGTTATAGTTCACTCTCTCTACCGCATCAGCCTCATTTAGCAAGGCAATAAAAGCAGTTCCAAAACTGTCCTTATGGGCGCGTAAAAGTACCTTATCATTGGCATTTGTAGTGTTTACAACAATTTTATCTTTACCTTTTGATCCGTCATCATTCACTATTGTTAGAGAATTATTTTTAGCTCCTAGAAAATTAATGCTGAATATATCGCCGTCTTCACCACCTTGTAAGATATCCGACCCAGCGCCTGCATAGATTGTATCTGCACCTGCGCCACCGAAAACGGTATCATTTCCTGCGCCACCATATATAATATCCCCGATATCCACCAGTGGATCTTCATCACCACCATAGATAGTATCGTCATCAGCTTCGCCAAAAATTTTATCTGCACCTGCTTCACCGAAAATTGTATCATCACCATCGCCAGCATGAATAATGTCAGCTGCATCACCACCATAGATAGTATCATTACCTTCATGGCCGAAAATATTATCAACTAGGTCCGTATCCGTATCATCAGTATCTCCATCAAAGTCAGATAAAGTACCTCGGTTACCATAAAGCTGATCATCGCCTTTAGCACCGTAAATAAAATCTGCGCCACTACCACCATAAGCTATATCATTACCTTCACCAGCATAAAGTTTATCTATTCCTGATCCACCATCCAGCTTGTCATCTCCTTTTCCTGCAAAAAGACGATCATTACCTTCCTCACCCAACAAGGTATCGTTACCTAAACTACCCCGTTCGGTTTTATTAACCGCCCAATTAGCAATATTTGACCAGTTTTTATTATTCCAACTCCATCCATCATCAGCATTATCATCTGCCCAATCAATATCGCTCCATTCAGCAATAATCAATTGAGCTGCATCACCTAATAACAAGTCTGCTGCTGTACCACCTTCAAGTAAATCATCTCCACCACCACCAATTAATAAATCACTATCGCCTTCACCATAGAGTCTATCTGCACCATCGGTTGCTTTTGATTCAACTCGAATATTATTTGAAGTTAATTCAGCAAAATCTCCCAAAATAATATCTGAGCCATCCCCCGAATGAATAATGTCATCTCCACGACCACCAAAAATGAGATCATGTCCCGAACCAGTGGTAATTTCATCATCACCATCATTGCCTCGAACTAAGGCTTTACCTGTCACACCAAAACCATCGTCATCAACCAATTTAAATATATCTTTTTCCGCGCCCCCCTCAAAATCGATTGTTACATCACTATTACTGGAATTATTATCACCTTTTTTAACCACAAGAATTTCATCTTCACCAGCACCTGTGCGGGCAATAATCTTGCCGCTTACATCATAGGTTTGCCAAGCAACTTCATCACCATCTATATTTGCACTAACCTGAACCGTATCGTTATCTACAAAATGTAATTTAAATTGTTCGCCTATATCATTAATATTTCCTTCCAATCTACCTTCAGCAAACTCACCCATATTTAAAACTAAGTCTCCATTAGCAAGTTCGTCTGCTAATTTTGGGACTCGATTAAACTCTAGATTAAAGTCAACCAATGTAATTGGTGGGGTTATATTAAATTTCTTATCAACTTCCCAGAACCATAAATCAATTTTAAGAAAAGCAAATAATTCAGCAAAAATCTTACCGCTCACATCAAAAATTGCCAAAGGTGCTAATAATTTTGCTGCATCACTTTCTGCACGTAATTGATTTTCAAAGTTGCCTATTAATTCTGTAATCCGGAGTTTTCCATCATTATTGGGATCATGCAAATCAAAATCTATCTCAGCCCCTATACCTCCACCAACACCTGCGCGAGCTACGCCTAAATTAAGTTCTGCTGCTGCCCATAAAGACCCCCATAGTTCAACTTCTGGCACATCAATACCATCAACCCAATCACCCACATAAAACCCATCGAACAGTGATGTTGGATTATTAAAGCCACCATCAACAAATTTTTTGATGCCAAGAGTATCATAACCAAAGTCAAAATCAATATCAGCGCCAAATTCCACATTAACCGAAATACCTAATGGTCCCCAAACTGGAAAGAATTGCGACCAATCAAATTCAAAAATCAACGGTTCCATATCGAACTCAACCAATGTAGCTTCTTCGCCCATTAAAAGACCAAATATTTGACTCGGGTCTTCAAACAATGGAAATTCAAAACTTCCGCCACCTCCAGAAATCATTGAATTCATTGTACTTCCAGAGGGTGTTTGTAATTTACTCTCCAGTCTTGAACTTAAATCACGAGCATTAAGGTTTTGCTCAGTCATTAACTTACCCAAAGTACTATTCGGGTCTAACTGACCGTTTTTATCTCTACTACTGCCAAAATTAAATGAAGGGCTGGTCAAGTCGATATTATCGAGATCACCATCCTTAATAATATCGAAGCCGCCAAAATTCAGCTTAAGTTCATTACTAGAAGCAGGATCAGGAATTCGGTTAATGAGTGAAATGATGTCAGCAATTGCATAAATCATACCAGGGTCAACTTTTCCATAGGCAGCTGCTAGATCAAGCATCGTTATGGTTAAACCTAGATCTGATATTACGGGTAATGGTGCGGTAATAATATCGATTAACGGTTGAATAGGGTCAGTAATTTTCTTAACTTCTGAAACCACTGGCCCCAAGACATCACTTAAAAAAGAACCTACATCTAACTCAACATTTTCAAATGCTACCGTTTTCAACCCCTCATTAATAGAGTTAGAAATTCTTTCTATAGTTACAGCAATATCATCGCTGTATAAGGGCTTAAAGTCACTATTCTCAGGATTAACAAAGTCAAACCCTATGCCATCATTATTTGGATCTGTTTCATCAAAAATATGCCAGTCAAAAATTAAATCTGTTTCCATTTTAGGTATGCCTGCCGCAATACCCGAAGGTAAACCTAAAACCCCTAATTCTAAATGCATATTGGCTGATGCCTGAGCAGCGACTCCTACTTCAAAACCAATATTACCAAACTCAGATAAACCTATGGTTGTATCACCATTACGATTTGCGGTATTGAATATATCCAGATCGAAGGCTAAACCTAAATCTGCAATCTGACCAGTTTTATCCTCTTTATCATATGCTTTTAGCTGTAAGAAAGTCAGTTGACCAATAATTTCAGTTGGCAATACAGCCTGAAGTGCAACAGTTAATTCATTTTCATCTTCAACATTAAGATAAAAACCTTCCTCTAAACTTAGGCCAAAACCAAAATCTAAATCCCAATCAAACTGAAGGCCAATCCCTCCATTCGCTTCAATTCCTAAACCTGGAATACCAAAATCGAAATCTATTTCTGTCCCGATGCCTGCGATTCCACCAATAGACATATCCCACTGAACATAATCACTGTCATCCGTAGTCAATCGAATATAGTCACTGACATTATGACCATCTGATAAATTAGCTGCCTGGGTATTCTTAATATCTCCACCCAGTAACGCATCAAGTGGTTTTAGTAACTGCATGCCATCAGGGCCTAGCAAGTTAAACAATACTTTGGAAATTTTATTTAACTCGGCATCAGTAAAATTATCAGCCATGTCTTTACTGGTTTCGACAAAGTTTTTAAAGTCTGTAAAGAAACCATCACGGAAATCCTGAATAAAATCTGCACCTTTAGATAATTGATCACCGATAAAAGGCAGTTCAAAACTGAATATTTCACCATCCATTATGTCCTGTAAACCACCCAGGAATAAATCAATACCATCTACTGCTAATAAAATACTATCAAAAAGCCCAAGTGAATCAAAAATATTAAGATCAAAGTCTGGTATTTCTAATGAATCTAGAGGATTAAAAGTTTCCCAATTCACATTTCCAACTTGCAAAGTAAAGTCACCTTGATAAGCAGAATCTATGGGCGCATAGGTTGGCAATTTCATATCAAAATCACCTTCTATCTCATAGGCTATTTGAGTAGTAAAATCTAGGTCTTCCAGTTTAATGCGTAAATTACCAATATCATCATTTGGACCTGCATCAACAAAACCATCTTTATCAAGATCTAAGCCAGCTATAAATAAGCCATTTGCGCGAACATAAGCCGCGTTATCATCCGGATCTTCCTTAATAAACAGTCCAAGTGGCCCCAAAGCCGCTCGAAATTCAAGATTTTCAGCTGCTGCATTGATATTACCAAATAATTGAGTCGTATTATATAAATAGACATCTCCAGGTTTAGCCAGATCAATACCTAAGTCTAACGTAGCACTTATTCCCCCATCAATACCTACATCAGCAGCACCGCCAAAATCGAGCTCGCCTAGTACTGGAATAGAAATACCAGGTATCGATAAACTGGATTGTTCCGCATACACTTTCTCTAAATTTAGAGATATTTTCAAATAATCCCCTTCAATACCAAAATCAGGTAATAATGCAATCGCGTCACTGCTTGAAGGCAACCCGAAAGCTGCTTTAAGTCTTAACTCTAATTCCTGTAAAGCACTTGCCGGATTGGCTTGAAATTCACTGATTGTTGCATCCAGTTTATCCGCAAAATCCAATGCGTCATTAACACTAAAGTTTAATAAAGGAATTTCCTGATTAAGGAACTCAAATTGTTCAAACTGACCAAGGAAGTCTGATAAGGCAATTAAGGCATCGATAATTGCGCTTAAGTTAAATTCCGGTACTTGGAAATTTCCTAATTCGCCCAAATCATCAAAATTAAAACCGATATCAGGGACAAGATCTGCAACTTGATCCGCAATACCAAAAGCATCTAAATTGAATCCAAGTGCTGACCCAAACCATCCCCTAGCATTTGCTATTACAAAGTTTTCAATATCAAATCCTTCAAGTGCAGTCAGAACTAATTGAAAACCATCACCAACATTGACAATCCCAGCATTAATTAATGCTGGGATTCCAGCACTTATTTCAGACAAAGCAGCTTGGATTTTTGCATTTAAAGCCAGTTGTAACTCATCAATCGAGCCTATAGCAATATCAGATAAGTCAATATTTAAAGTATGCTCACCAAACCCAGGAATAGTTAATTTAATATCAAAACTATCAGCTGAGCCAAAGCTTAAATTAGGAAAATCAGGTAATGAAAAATTCTGACTCAATGTAGAGGCCGCAAATGGATTACCAAAATCTTCTACATTAATACTTAATTTAGGCAGGTTATTCGAGTCAAGATTAATTAAGTCTCCCATCTCTGGTTCGACGGTAAGTTTTAGTTCAATATCACCACTGCCAGCAAATACTGGTGTCTGAAAAATTGCACTAGGGTTTGATAAATTCTGTATTAATTCACGTAGGGTAACTTTGCCACCCAGTTCACCTGAAACGGGATCTTTAAGACCGGCCTCAAGGCCAACATCAAGCGTACCACCGCCATCAAGCTTAATCGTAACAAATTCACCAAATACAGCTGAAGCATGAATCCCTTCAGCAACAGACGGATCCAAGTCAGGTATATCTTCCGAAGTTATTAATAGATCGGCCGCAATAATAACGTCTTCAAGGTACAATCGATCGATGAAAGATACTCCAGCAATTTGCCCCCCCTTAATAATGCCATAGCCATCCTCGGCATCAATATCATCATCTCCATCAATATCTTCAATACCTTCAGTACCAACAATTCCTAGATCAAAAGCTGCTTTAGAACCATTAACCGGCATTACAATAAACAATTTCGCTTCTTGGTTAGGATTTGAAGAAATAGTCTTATCAATTAAAATCAGTCCTGATTGTTGCTCATTTATCTTCACCTCAACCTGATCAGATGTCTGACTTTCTATCATACTAATCACATCACCAATGTTTGAAGCACCATCTAGCGATACATAATGGATGTCATCACCATAATGAGTTGTTATTTGCAAATCATACTTGTTAGATAATATCTTTCCATCAAGTGTCGTTTCATTAGTTAAGCCGAGTAATGTTTTAACAACACCCACTGTATCGTCTACAAACCCACTACCTACATCAATTTTAAAATTTTTAATTTCGAACGATGTTACATCTGTAGCCGCATTAAATAAAAGTTTACCACCCGAACTTTCGATGTAAATTTCACTTGTTGCAAAGTCAATAGACCCTTTACTAGGGTCTCCTTCATTAACGGGGTGTTGTTTCACGGTATTTTGTAGGGCAACAATACCATTGTCTAAATCTTGCGTTCTTAATGCTTTATTTAGATCAGAGACCAAATCAAAAACTGAATTATTACTCGATAGATCGATGCCTGTGTAGTTATCAGGGCCATTATCGTAGCCCGTAAGGAATACCGTTTTGGTCTTGGTAGTATCATCATCAAGAATAACTTCTAAATCAAAACTTACATCCTGTCCAAAACGCCCAGTAGAAAAACGTAGCTCTTTAGAAGCGACAACCCCTTTGTTATCCGTATTGACCGCAGCACTTGTTCCAGAAGTAAAGGCTAGCTCCTGAATAGCGGGGCTAGCAGTATCCACAGTCACTGTAAACCCTGTTACTTCAGCATCGCTTGCAAATAATTTGATCTTGGAACCATCAAGAAATGCAAAAAGACGATGACCAATTCCTGCTCTAAATAATGCATCATTTACATCGGAGACTAAACGTTGATGTTTTTCAGCAATTGATAATCCATCCGAATTATTATCAGCCGTGGCACGTTGTAGTACACTAACATCATACTCTTTAGTATCGGATGTAGCATTGATTAAGGTAGTGACCGCTACCCTGAATTCAGCTGCTTTGCTGTCATCTTCCAAGTTCTCTACCAATTGACCACTATCGGGTAAATGACTGCTTAAGATCAAAGACTGGTTTTGTGCTGTTTGTCCAACACCCAGCCCCAATTCACGTACCGCCGAGTCAGTGCTACTGGCTTCTATCCGAAAATTTGTAGCCGCATCATTAGCCGTTAACAATAGTCGTGAGTCTACGACACTTGCAGTGATACCTAACCCTAGGTCAGTAAATACCGTGCTAATATCCCCAGCTAAATCCGCTTCGCTGATATTATCTAAAGTGTCAGTTTTAGTAATAGTAACATCGGTAGTCGTATCAGCAATAATAACTTTAAAGTGTGCATCGCTACTTAAAATCCAGGTTGTTCCTGGTACAAGCTCGGCAGCAAACAAACTATCACTGGTTTTAATATCTATGCGCTCTCCAGTAGGCAGAGGATCTATAGCTGTCGCTTCTGTTAAAAGTGTATTGGTATCATGTGTTTTGGTCTCACCCAGACTAACACCTACTATCAAACTTAAATCTGCATCCGCTTGCAGACGTACAGTTGTATCACTCTCCAGGTCAGCAAGTGGTGATAAATCAAGATCAAATTGGATAGGGACTTCTTTAGAATACGAAAGCATATCTTCTGGTAATGCAAATTCAAAATATAACTCTTCTGTAACTGAGTTATATTTTAAGTTCAAACCAAAAATATCATTTAAACGCACTGCCAGGTCTTGTGCAGAAATAAACGTGGCTTGGTTATTGCCAAATAATAATTTTGCACCTGCCGTGCCTAGCTCTACATTATCTTCAGCATCTGCTTGACGAACCTTCACCTCATAGTTTTCATCCTTTATATTAATAATGAAACTAGCATCACCATTTTGCAAATTATAATTAGATACAGCCGATGAAAAATCAAGTTCTACTAAACCATTCCTTAATACGGATTCAATGTCCCCAGAAAGACCTAAATCATTAACATTACCTGTTACACTGAATTCATTAAGGAAAAGATCTTCGGCTACCAGTGTGATTTTTGCCCCATCTCGGCTTTCAGCACGAATACGACCGCTTAAACCAGCTGCCGCTAGAGATTTATTAATATCAACAATCAATTGATCGTTACTATCAACATCTGATTCTCCATCATCAAACAGCATATAATCTGCAAAAGATTCTTGTAAAGCAAGTACGTCACCTATATTGGCATCGGTAAAGGGAATATCAAGGTCTGCAAAACGAGAGTCACTAACATTTTCCAGCATACTGGAAATTTGTCCTAACAGGCTGGCAAAACCAGCTGCATCCATATTGTTAAAATTACTTGTATTAAGATTAACATCAGGTGTAAAGGAATCAAAATTGACCCAAAAACTATTAGGGTCAAAAATATCATCAGCCCCAAAAGTGACCTCGCCTATAGCGCCAGAAGTAACGCCCTCAATACCGCCTAGAATTTCTAAGGGTAAAGTTCCTGCTAATGTGCCCTGAGCAGTCACAGTAAGACCTGTGACCGCATCAAGTAATTCCGTAAATGTAATTCTGTTTAGACCATCGCTATTATCAGGATCATTAATCGTCACTGTCACATCAGTGTCTAAATCGAATGTTCCATTTTCAACGCCCAACCCCATGAAACCAAGGGTAGCACCAATATTTAACATATCGGTAAAGACATCCGCGCTTAATAAAATCTGATCTGCTTTAATGTAAAACCTGTCCAGTCCTTCAAGACTTTCATCTATAGAAAGGTCGATTCCCCATTTAAATTTTGGTAATGCATCGGCTAAAATATCTGGAAGCGAAGTAACCGTAGCATCAACAAAAGCAATTGCCCCCTCAAGATCAACAGATCCATCCAATTTAAGGCCCAGAGCCGCCGCTTGCTCACCTAAACTCAGCCTAATATCATCTATAGAAATTAGTTTTCTGAAATCGACATCAAACTCCAGGACAGGTGCCAAAGGACTTAGAGAGCCACCCATTTTATCTTCTAATACATCAAATAACTCACCATATGTTGGAGTTAGATCCTCTTCAAAATATTTAACGACAGGGTCTTGAATATCCTGTTTAAGGTTGCGGGATAGGCCGATAATTTCCGCCATTGACTGATTAAAAATAGGCAATACCACATTAAGCGGCGGTGTATTTTCAATACCTATGGTAAAGTCAACCAATGCTTGCAACCCTTGAAGAATCAAATTCTCCATAAATTCAGAAATAGGTATTACAAGATCAGCCTTATCTGGATATTCAGGGCCAAATGGTGTTGCAAAGGTAGGTAATGAGTTTGCTGTAATTGTCCCATCAGTATTAGGGTCTGACGAAGTTAGGTCGCCTAAAGTCGGAAATTCGACTATGCCAATTTCAACACGACGATTAATTTCCGATGCATACCCCTGCTTCTTATCACCTTGAGCGTCATAACCACTAGGGTCAATGGTTTGAGACTCACCAAACCAGTCGACAAAAAGCTGCGACTCTTTAACGCCTTTATTCAACAAAAAATCAGATACTGCTGTCGCCCTATCCTCTGAAAGCTCTAGATTGTCAAAATCTGACCCAACTGAGTCAGTGTGTCCACTAATATAAACACTACGCAAAGGGTTGGCTAATAAAAACTCTGCATATTCATCCAGAACGGCTTCATCCAGCCAATCTAGACTGGATTCATTAGTTTCATAATTAAAAGTGTTTTCTTCAACTGGATTATTCCAATCATCAAATAATTCCCTGAACACAGGACGTAAAATTTCACTTTCCCACAAAGGGTCGTTACCGTACCCCGTTACATAAGCTAAATTTACCCAAGCACCTGAAGCGCCCATTTCTTCATAACCATCCCCTGTTACATCAGCCAAAGTCTCAGGATCACGTAAATTCCAAACTATTTCATCTGATCCATCTAAAACCTTAACAAATCGTACAGGCCCAGCAATAACATGGCCATCAGCGCCAGCATTGACCAACTCAACAAGCAATTTTTCCTTATCAGCTAGCTCAATCCCAGCCAAGGGGTTATTCCTATCTGTTAAATCATCAAACACTAACTCATTAACAACAATTGGGCTATCTGGCGTACCTGGAGTAAGTTGTTGATTAACCTGAACACTAAATACAAGCTCTCTATTATCTAAAGCATTTATACGGTAAATATTGTAGGTAGCATTAGTAGCTGGGGTAAGGGGTTCATTTCGAGAACCAGGATGGGTTAAATGAGGTAACTCCTGGTTAACATTGCTTAACCATGTCACTTGTACTTTATACTCACCTTCCGTTGCAACAGTTGTCTCTTCGGAAGTCCATTCCACAGTGCTTAGGTTTTCTATATCTGAATTAACACGAAATAGGCCATTAATAGTAGATACATTATTTGATCGCCAACCGTAGTCAGCATCAATTAGCTTCAACCAGGGATTGGAGTCTAAAAGAATAGGATCACCATTTTGATCCGTAATCACATTACCATCAACATCCCGCGCCACTACACCTGGTAGGGTTGAAGTCAAGATGTTACCTCCATGATCACCATTTAAATTCAATAAAGAGAAATCATAACTTGCAATTATATTTGGATCGGACTCAAGTGCTGTTAAATTGTCTGACATTAATGCACTTAACTGACCTACATGCTCTATCGAATTATATATATCAAGAGGCTCTTCTTCCGTAAGCAACAGCATTTTGCTTAATTGCACCGTATTTTTATAAGTGCTGAAAACATCCTTGTCAAACACAACATCATCACCTAATCGACCCGTTGGATCTTCATAGAAGGTCACTGGGTATGAAAAGGCATCTAAATCTCCAGGTATCTCTTCATGATGAGCATCATCAGGTATTCCCATTATGGCATCTAATTTTGCATGATCTCCTGGTGCAAAAATAGGAATTGTTGTTTCCTCGCCTAACAAATCAATATCTATTGTTGCTAGATCCATTTTACTATTGAGGTCTTTTAGAAATTCATAAACTTCGACATCAAAACCAAACCGTTCTCTTATTTGCTCTCTAAAAAATTCATTTATTACTTCCTTGATATCGTGTGCAGCTACTAATAGTGGGTTGAATGCAAACTTCATTGGCCCAATAACAGTATCTTCCAACAGATTTCCTAAATCTTGCAATGCATAACGAATGATACCTGCACCATCGGGCAAACCAAGCATGGACAATAGGTGTTTATTGATAAACGAGTCTTTACTCGAACCATCATGATTAGGGTCATCCAACTCATTGAACAAAATATCCAGCAGTCCAACTTCAGCTTCTTTTGAGGCTCGCAATTCGTTTTGCACAGTGTCTTCACCATATGGTGCGCCAACTTCATTTTGGACATAACGGCGCGCTTCAGGGTCAAACAAAGCTTTTGTTGAGGCTAAACCCAATTCAGGCCATTGTCGAAGACCGACTTCTATATCTTTTACCCAGTTTTCTAAATAAGTTGCCAACAAATCAGTTACAACTTCTTCAGCCAAATTTAAACCGTTTACAATGGTCTCGATGATATCCGGTAAAAGCCCACCAAAATGATCTGTAATATCATCAGGTATTACATCAACCCCTCTTAATTCAGCAGCGGCTTGTTCTGCCCAGTCGCGCGTATTAAGAAAGAAATCAATTAATAGACCTCGCTCCCCCCAAACGACTAGTTGCTCATCACCTGTGCTCGAATCAGCAACTAAATTCTGGTCAACAGTTAAAGCTGTAGCCGTAACGTTGGCTACCCGATAATAAATACCTTTGTTGTTTTCAAAGCCATAAGCGGCAAATATCTGCCCCTGAGCAAAGCCATCATCTATAAAACTTCCCTCAATTCTTTCAAATCTATTATTTGTAGCATCAACAGTAATATCCGTTTTCTCAGTAAATGGTATATGGACTACTACATTGTTATTGCCATTGCCCACTACGTCACTGGTAGCAAGAGCATTATATGTATCATCCAAGGTAAGTTTATGTTTTTCAACATCCTGAACAAGGTATTCACCATCATTATCACCCATTCCCGATAACTTAATTTTTTGTCCAACTTTGAAACCATAATCATCAAAGCCTTCTTCCGTATTGGAATTCCATAAAAAATGTTCACTAGAATCTATGCGAGCTTCAATTTTTTCAAACCCGGTATGGGCAAGCAGAGTAGGGTCATTTGGGTAGGGTTTAATCAGTGTTTCGTAAATAAAGCGTATTGGTGCATCAAAAGGAATATGTGGAGAACTATCATCACTAACATCACCATTAGCTAATTGTGTACGATCAGGGTTATGGTCATAACCTGGTGTAGCATCCGCTACATAAGCTTCAACCATGGTATGTCTAACAGCATTTGCAAGTTCACGTTGATCATTAAGTAATGAGCCAAGAATATCACCAACACCAGGAAAAACACCGCCACTAAATTCATTAACTAAAGTATGCATCCATTGGTCACCAGCAGTATGCACAAGAAAACCATAAGACCATGCTAATATTTGTGATTTTTCTTCATCGGTAAAAGTCGAATCATCTTGAGCTTGCCAAGCCATATCAAGAATACGTGCTAACCAAATACCTGTATCAACCGAGTGAGTTACTGACTGCCCCATGACCAAGTCAGGGAATCCATCAGGGCCAATGGTGCCTGCATAATAGTAAGATTCATAATCTTCAAGTGCCTGAACAATTTCTGGGTGCACCGTATATTTAACACCATTAATGGTGATTTTTCCGTACCCATCCCCATTTGGATCTAACAAATCATCTCTGACTTCTTTCGCAGTTTCTACATGTGTATAAGGCTTCCATGCAACCTCTGCAAAAGGATCCGTTTGATCAGAAATATCATGTTCATGCTCTAGCCCTAGTAAATGTCCTGCCTCATGCGCAACAAAGTTAGCAAGTTGAAAGCCAAATTGTTCGGCAGTCAAAGTTGATGAGTGTATATTGTCAGTAAAAATAAAAGCGATATCATTTAAATCAGCATTGGCTAAATCAATTTTTTCCGATACCCCAATGTAAGTACCGTATTCTGAAAACTCATCACTATTATTCGTTATATAGATTGTTGAATAATCACCTGTCAGAGGTTGCTGATCCGTAAAATCAAAACTCAAATCAGAGAAAATATCATCAAGCGCATCAATGGTTTCTTTAATAATTTCAGCTTCTTGCCCATTGGCTTTAAACTCATCAACTGAAATATCTTCAATGCTAATAGGTCCTTGATAGTCAACATTTTCAGCACCATCAAAGTCCAAAAAGAATAACTGTTGAATTAAATCATCAGAGAAAGAAAGGTCAGTAGAGCCATAATATTCAGATCCCACCATATCACTTTCTTGTGTGCTTGAAAGCAAGTCATCATTGCTGACTTCGCTAATAAATGAAGCTAAACCAGAATAATCACTTGCATGTAAAGTACTCTCATTAACATTATCTTTTACTTTAATTATTTCAAAACCCTTTAAATCAAATACCTTTCCACCAGTTATTTCAATTGAGGTATCTAATTCATTACTGCTTAGAGTAATATCATTATTTTCAATAGCCGTAATTAATGTGTCGTTGCCAAGACCATTAAAAGTAATGGCTTCACCTAAGCCTAGTGTTTCAATATCTAACCGCAGGCTATCATCATTTGCAGAGCCTTCAATTTGAATGGTCGGTTGAGATTCTGATAAGTCACGAACAGCAGAAGAAACTAAATAACCTTCGTGTGTTGATTCTAATTCCTGATTAATTAACTGATATGCGTCTAAGCCGTCATCGTAACGTAATGTTAAATCATTTATATCAAGACCAAATGCTAAGTCTGATGACAACATAACTCGTGGTTCCAACGTTTCCAATACTGGCGCTTTACGCTTTTGATGGTTTTTTTTACTGGTAAGAGGTGATCGAATAACTGAAAATGCTTTGGACCACCACCTCGATTTCTTTAGAAATGGTGGTTGGTTTTTACTTTCTACAACTTCAGCTAATTTTTTTTCTTGGCTAAATGGATAAGACATCTGACTACCCCCCGTAAAAAAACATAAAAAACATAAAAAACAATTACGTTATCTATGAACAATTAATGAGGCAACCCAGCTGTCTTAGAAGACCCTTGGCTTTCCGTCCCTACTTTTCAGTAGGTATGGCTTTACACATTAATGATGTTAAAACTATATTTCTAACAATCCTTTATTCTGCAAAAAGCTTTTAATGTGATCTCCATCACAATAAAAGTGAGACCTAGTTCAAAAATACTCTTGTTTACCTATATATGCAAGGATTACATCTACCACCTCCCCTCAGTTTCTATAAGCTACTTAAACAATATAAGCTATGTTGTTGTAAACAAAAGTTAATTAGTTATTTAGTCCTGCAATACATTAATATGGACTAATGGACTTCTCTGCGGTTATTTGTAATAAAATACCGACAAATATTGAAACTTGAAAATTCTGCTAGTATTCCTTAAAGGCTTTTATAAAAAATTTAACATGGCTATTAACTTATTGCAGGTTGAGCATAGCTCATTAATCCCTCTATTCTCTGAATAGCTGTATCCAAAGGGAAAAGGAGTATAGAATATTCTTTTATCCTTTGATATATAAGATAAAAGAGCCATTTAAAATCTCCTAACCAAACCCTCTCCAGCAAGAGAGGGCTTAAGAACTGTCTCTTGCCTATTTCGATTAACTTTAAAACTAAATTTATAGTTTGTTAATAGCATAAAATTTAATTTAGCTAGTTTTTTTCTTGCTGTTATTTATAATGAAAATGTTCATAATTATTTGAATGCTCAACCAACACTGCCTCCAACGCAAAAATGCATAAACAAAAACTACATACTCTTATAAACCTTTTGTTTTTGCTTTGTTTTATAAACTCAGTAGAATCTGCGGAAAAAGATGTTGAAATTAGTCTAAGCGTTGAAGCTCATAAATGGACAGGTATTCGTCTAAAAAATATTAATAAAGGAACTCAGCTGGCAACACAAATGACTATTGATGGAGAGGTTGAAGTTTATCTTTTAAACTCCACTCAATACAGCCAGTTTCCGCACTTGAATAACTCAGCCTTATTCCACTCTAAAGTTTCAAAAGATCTAGATTTTAGTTTGATCATACCGACAACTGATCATTACATTATGGTTGTCGACAACCGAAAAAATGCACATAAACGCTCTTTTTCTTTCCATTTCAAGGCTTCTTTAGATATTAAACCCAAACAAAAAATAAATCTTAAAAAGCAATTAAAAGTAAAAAAAATTAACCAACAGTTATCATTATTTTCCAAGGCTTTACAAAATGTTTTTATTTTTGAAGATATAGATATTCAACTGGTTAAATGCGGTAAATCTAATGCGTATAGTACCGACTCAAGTATTTTTCTTTGTGTGGAATTCATTCAGACTTTAAGCAAAAAATTATCAGATAAAGAGCAAATACAACAAATATTGCTATTTACTTTAATGCATGAAATTGGCCACATATTGTTAAAAAAATGGGATTATCCTTTTAGCGATAATGAAGCAGTCATTGATGAATTTGCCACCGTAGTGCTAGTCATGTTTAATCATCGTAAGGCTGCTCAAGCACAAGCCGAATATTTTTCCTCGGTACCTGCTGATCAAGAAATATCAGCCAGTATTAATAAAGACACTCGTCACCCTTTATCCATACAAAGGTCAAGAAATATTAAGCGCTGGTTAAGTTCTACTGATACAGTAAACAAATGGCAAAAACTACTTATCCCATTTATGCAAACTGGTTTTTTACAAATTTTAGCTAATAAATCTGCAGTATGGATAGACAATGAACTCGTTCAAATTGAACTAAAAAGTCGCTAATTTTTTGTTGAAATGTGAAAGTGTTAAAAGCAATTACTTGCTACTTATAGCCTGTTGGAAAACAGGCGTCATGACTAAACTTTATAAAGAAAGGCTGGTTTTACATTTCCAATGCTGGCCTGTTAAAATTCCCCCTGCTAGTTTGTACTACCATCAGAATACAGAAGGGATGTTGATTGAAACTTATCTAAAGTATTCTTCAAACTCAATATTTTCAGCCCCATTAAGAACCATAAAGTGCTTACCCCTGGCTCTGGAAATAAGGGTAACACCTGATTGTTTAGCCATATCCAGTCCCATTTGGGTGGCACCAGAGCGGGAAAGTAA
>ENA-ORXI01000372-ORXI01000372.1-sediment-metagenome-genome-assembly--contig:-NODE-372-length-36924-cov-6.060005_pt1 | contig 36924 bp, 39 predicted proteins | sample MGYA00237861_ERZ511468 | MGnify/ENA primary metagenome ERZ511468 (study PRJEB26299, sample SAMN06266213) | sediment metagenome | isolation source: Hudson Canyon methane seep mesocosm | place: USA:Hudson... | reverse complement strand
TGATAAAAAAGACACGCTTTTTGTTCTTTAAGACAATTTTTCTTTTGAACCATAGGAACAATCTCATAAATAGAATCTAACATATCACGAGCCCCAATAGAGTAGGGCCCAAAGTATTTGATACTTTTACCTTTGAGTATTTTACGCGTGAGTTCAATACGAGGAAAAGGCTGGCTAAAATCAACATACAAATAAGGATAGGTTTTATCATCACGAAGCAAAATATTGTATTTGGGTTTAAGTTGTTTTATCAATGAATTTTCAAGTATCAATGCATCGTTCTCATTAGGAGTAACAATCCATTCAACACTAAAAACCTCACTAATCATCTTATAAATACGAGGACCAAGTTTATCAGCAGGACCTAAATGCGGAGTAAACTTGAAATAAGATTTGACACGATTTTTAAGCACTTTTGCCTTACCAATATAAAGTAAATGACCGTCTTTATCGAAATATTGATAGATGCCAGCGGAGTCGGGAAGTTCTTTAAGTTTTTCTTCTAAATTCATAATGCAATTGTACCAAAAAAACCTTTTTTAAACATCATCTTTCGTTATATCTCAGTGTTGAAAGTTTAAAAATAAAAAATTTATAGCTATGACAAAATAATTACAATATTAATTAGCAAAGACAATACTAACGTTGTCTAAGGTATTTATTTTTAATTTATTGACTTATATTCTTCTTTTATAATTTTGCCACTCTCCCAAGTCTGAATATGCCTACCAACAAACTCATTAACAACAGAGTCCAAATCAGTAATTTTATAGTTAAATACAAGCTCTGCAATATTATCCTCTATTTTTAGAGAAATAAGTTTCACCTCAAACTCTTTAACCGCTTCAACAAAACCCCTTTGTTTATCATAGGCTTCTCTCATGGATTTTGCAAATATATTTCCATCGCTTGACATAAGTATATTTTCATCATAATACTTTTCACATAATTCTAAAACTTCACCTGCTTGATTCATTTTTATCAAGTCTTCAACTAACTTTTCCATTTTTTTATATACCTTTATTTCTTAACAGTAATAGGAGTCCCCACAACCCCAGCATAAAAAACAATAATCTCTGCTGGAATTTCCCCTTCATTTTCTCCATAATGCCAAGTATCCACAACTTCAACAATAGGATCACCCGCTTTCATATGCAAGACTTGTTTATCTTTTGTGACAACCGTTAATTCTCCTTTTGTTAAAACTCCTGCATTGATAATAGGATGTTTATGAATAGGCAGTTTAGTATGTGCTGGAATGATAACCTTTAAGAGTGTAATTTCAGGCTGACCTTTTTTATAGAAAGGAAGGGTATTTCCATTCCAACTCTTTGTTGTTTTTGTAATAACTTCAACGTGAACTTTTTTTGAATCTTGAGCAAAAACAAAACTTGATAATAAGAGTGCCGTACAAAAAACATGGAGTAATTTAATCATTGAAGAAGTCCTTATTTATTTTTTCTTAAATTTATTATACTAGAATAATTTAAAAGTCAAAAATCAAGGACAAATATAAAATGCTGGAAGCCAAAAACTGTCAAAATATGGATGATATAAGAAAAGAAATTGATTCAATTGATTATGAAATTATTTCACTGATTTCTAAAAGAGCAGAGTATGTAAATAAAGCAGCTCAGTTTAAAACCAATGAAGCTTCAGTCAAGGCACCCAATAGAGTTAAAAGTATGTTAGCTAAGAGAAAACAATGGGCACAAGAAAAAGGTTTAAACCCTTTGTTTATAGAAAAAATGTATTCTGATATGGTGAGTTATTTTATCAATAAAGAGATGAAAGAGTTTAAAGATAAATAAAAGCACAAAATTACAAAAGGACAATTGTCATTGAAAAAAGAATCATCTAAATTTTTTAAAGCCAATTATGATTTAATAGCATCAAAATGGTGTAAAGCAAGAACAAAACTTCCTTTAAAAGATAAAGAATTATTTGAATTGTTTATGGCACCATTACCACCAAAAGCTAAAATTTTAGATTTGGGATGTGGGAGTGGAAAACCTATTTCTTTGATGCTTTCAGAGATGAATCACCTAATAACAGGTGTTGACAGATCTGATAAATTACTTTTACAAGCAAAAAAAAATTTACCTAAAGCAACTTTTTTTCAAGCTGAAATTGAAGAGTATACTATTCTTGAATCATACGAGGCAGTTGTATTATGGGATGTATTGTTTCATATTCCAAGACAAAAACATAAAACTATTTTAGAAAAGATTTATAATTCACTTTGCTTAAATGGAACGTTGATACTAAGCAGTGGAGGAAGCAGTAAAGATATACCTGCTTTTACAGATTTTATGTTTGATGTTGAATTCTATTATGATTCCTTTATCCCTTTGGATTTAATTTCCATCTGTGAGAAAATTGGATTTAAAGTAAAACAATCTTTGATGGTAAATCAAAGCGATGGGAAAAGAGACAAAGGTCGTATGGGTATTATTCTTCAAAAAACAAGTAAAGGTACATCTTGCCCGGACGATTAGCCATTTTTGATGACAGCTCTTTTAAAAATGAAGCCAGAAAAATATTTCTGGATGTTAAAAATAGGTTGGGAGCAATAAAACCTAATTATAACACTGCACCTACGCATTTAGTTCCTGTATTATTAAATACAAAAGAGTATGTCTATGCTCATTTTGGATTGGTTCCTTCGTGGGCAAAAGATAAAAAGAGTATTAATATCAATGCCCGAAGTGAAACGTTGTTTGAGAAAAAAAGTTTCAGAGATTCTTTTAAAAGTAAACGTTGTTTGATTCCAGTGAACGGTTTTTATGAATGGGAAAAAAGGGATAAAGAAAAAATACCCTATTTTATAAAAGCTAAAAATGATGACTGCTTTGCCTTAGCAGGTTTATGGGATGAATGGTTTGATGAAACAACTGGAAAATCTATTTTATCAGTTGCTTTGATTACAACCCAACCCAATGATATGATTGAAAAAATACATGACCGAATGCCAGTTATTTTAGATAAAAAATATTGGAACCTTTGGTTGAATAATGATTCTTCTTTAGAAGAGTTAAATAAACTTTTTTCAGCACATCCTTCTGAAATGATGCACATGTATGAAGTCTCTTCTTTGGTGAACAAAGTTTCAAATAATAGTAAGGAATGTGTCATAAAAAAAGAACCTTCCAACCGTATTTCACAAACGCTTTTTTAGAGACAATTTTAATTTTGACTTGCTAATCACTCGTTTGGCACAAAATTTTTAATATTTTCAAAAGTAATATTGGAGTGATACTCTTTCATTTTTTTCAAACCAATTTTTCTAAGTCCATCTATTTTTTGATTTATGTTATATATAAATTTGCGTGCAAGGGCAGTATCATTACAACCTACTACGATTAAAACTTTGTGATTATTTAGCTCTTGGATTGTAATAAAATGGATATCATAATTTAGTTTTTGTAAATATTTTACCGTTGATTCATATTGAAAGGTATAATCAGCTCTTTGTTTTAAAACCATTGAATATAAACTTAACATAGCAGAGGAAACTAATTCTTTGATTTGGTTGGGTTTATACTGGGATAAAATTGGATCAAGAACAGGATATCTTTGGCCTTTTGTGACAAGACCTATGTTATGGGATTCTTTTAAATATTTTTTGAGTATAAGTTGTTTGTGTTTATTAACAACCGTTTGATTTGATTGAAGTTTATGAATAAAATCTTTTGTTGATACCAACACATGCCCACTGATTGCAGCCCATACTTTGCTTTCAATTACGTTATTAAAAAAACCTTTTCCATGAGGAACAGCACAATATGTTATTGTATTCTTTTGGGACATCAATGATTGCGCACGTGCAACAGTTACATCAACACTGTTATATGAAAATTGTGGAAATTCTTTTTTGATAAAAACTTCTCCTTCATCTGCAATACCTTCAGCTTTGATTGTATCATCTACTATCCAAAGTGGTGGAAAATTTACATGAAGAAAGTTTATTTGATTTTGTGCAAAAAGGTTTTGACTGAATAAAAGTATGAAAAAAAACAAAGATTTTATGAATAAAGATAATTTAGACACTGTTTCTCCTGAATAAAATTTTATATTCGTAGGGTTGAGGTATTAATCATTGAAATACCCATGTTTATATTTTGCTTTGTCTGTTGATTCTAATTCATCGATTAAATCATATAAGTCATTATCTTCTCTTTCAATTCGTTTTGAAAGTATGCTAATAATGTTATTGGTATCTTCAATAAACTCTTGTGGATTTTTTTGAATTTGAAATGCATTTGTCCATTTATGTTTATAGTCAACGACCTCTTGGCTGATATTACCCATCTCTTTAATAAATTTCTCTGCTTTTAACTTGATTGTTTCATTGGGATATTTTAAAAGTTGAGGATAAAGAGCTTTGTCTTCTACTAATAAATGTACATGTAAATGACCAATAAAATCAAAAATAAGCTTTTTGACTTTTTTTGCATCTTTTGAAAGTTCATCAGCATCTAAATTTTGTGAAATTTGTTTAATAAAATCCAGTAGTTTTTGATGATCATCTCTGAATCTATTTATCTCAACCATATATATTCCTTTCGTTAAATATATTAGTTTAATAAAAGTATACACGAGGAGTGTTTTAAAGTAATATAACCAATTAGATTACTTTAAAGCATTAAATTTAAATTTATGTCTATAGTTAATTATAATTTATACTGTTTTTGTTTACTATACGTTTATAAATAAACCAAAGAAATGGAAAAGCAAATGATAATTTTAGATTTTGAAACAAACTCTCATAATATAGGAGATGTAATAGAAGCTGCAGCAGTTAAAGTTGTAGAAGTTGAGGGTGAATATAAAATCACAGATAGATTTCATCGATATTATTTATCGCGATATCCTGTTAATCCATATTCGTACGAAGTGCATAAATTAACGCCAGAATTAATTTTGGAACACAGAGAAGGTAAATCATACAGTGCATATTTTAGTCAAGATGAAGACTTTGTTGATTTTTGTAAAGATGTTAAAGTCTTAGTTGCTCATAATATCTCTTTTGAATTAAGACATTTAGATAGAATGGTGAAATTTGAAAAACACTTTTGTACCATGAAAGAAAATAAAAAAATAGTTAAAGCTTTAGGAAAAACAGGAAACGTTAAAAACCCAAAACTGGACGAAACTTGTAGTTTTTATAAAATAGATTTTGATCCCAATTCCTACCACAGTGCAACGTATGATGTAAGCAAAACATATGAAATTTTAAAACATATGAAAAATAATGGAATGAAATTTTAATATTTAAAAGAGTAGAATTTATTATAAGTAATGTTTAAAGTTATAAAATTTGTTACTTTTTAAAAGTTGACTAATACGGTGACATTATAATGGCTAAGAAAAGGTATAATTTAGTATGAAAAAGATTACTGCAAAATCAAAATTATTATTTATTGTGATTGTATCAATTATGATTGTATCAATTATTTCTGTGATGAGTTCAATTGGAACCATTGAATCAATGTCAAAAGAAAATATTGAGGATTTCAAAAAAGAAGTATTTGCAAAAAAAGAGAAAGAACTAGAAAACTACGTTCGTGTAACTATTCATACTATTGAATCTTTTTATGATAGAACTTCAAAAGAGAAAATAGAACTAGAAGTACGAGATCACTTAACTGAACAGATGGGTTTTTTATATTCAATTATAGAAAATGAGTATCAAAAAAACAGATATAATTTAACTCCTGAAGAACTTAAAGAAAACATCAAAGGTTTAATAGAAGAGACCAGATATGGTAAAACGGGATACTTTTGGATAAATGATTTAGATGCAAAAATGATTATGCATCCTATTTTTCCAAAACTTAATGGACAAGATTTATATAATTGGAAAGATAAAAATGGTAAAAAAATATTTAAAGAATTTGCAAAATTAGCCAATAAAGATGGGCGAGGTTTTGTTGATTATGTTTGGCCTAAACCTGGCTTTGAGAATCCACAACCAAAAATATCTTATGTGAGAATATTCAGACCTTACGGTTGGGTAATAGGAACAGGGGACTATATCAATGATGTCACAAAAAAAATACAAGAAGAAGCTCTCAAAACGATATCAGCAATAAGATACAGTGGAAATGGATATTTTTGGATTAATGATTCAAGCCCAAAAATGATTATGCATCCAATACAACCGCATTTAGATGGTACAGATTTATCAACATATAAAGACCCTGAAGGAACCTTTCTTTTTAATGAGTTTGTAAAAGTAGCCAATGAAAATGAAAAAGGTGGAGTCGTCAAATATTTATGGCCAAAACCAGGTAAAGATATGCCACAACCAAAATTTTCGTATGTTAGAAAGTTTAAACAGTGGGATTGGATAGTGGGAACTGGTGCGTATGTAGATGATGTTGATGATAAAGTCAGCAATATGAAAAAACAGACAAAAACCAATATTAAAAATTTGGTTGTAACCAGTGCTATTGTAATCACCTTGTTACTGATTTTTATTTCAATTGTCACACTTGTTATTATTACAAAACGAAAAGAAAATTATTAGTTTTATGAGTAATAGTATATCAATCATTCCTTTATCAAATTTACTCTTTGCGTTAATTCCTGTGGGAGTTGTAATATACATATTATATAAATGGTCACTGGATTATAAACACTCTGTTTACGCGATGTTTAGAATGGTGATGCAACTTTTATTAATAGGTTATTTACTCACCTTTATATTTGATACAGACAGCTCTTTACTCGTAGTTGGTATATTGATTTTTATGGTTATAGCTTCTTCTTGGATATCCCTGCGAACTGTTAGTAATAAACCCAAAGAACTTTTTTTATTTGCTTTTATTTCCATTGGTTTGGGTGGAGGAATAACACTGTTCTTTATAACTCAAGCCGTTGTTGATTTACCAACTTGGTATGAACCCCGATATTTAATTCCACTTGCAGGAATGACTTTTGCAAATTCTCTTACAGGATTAAGTTTAGCAGCTGAGCGATTTGAAGCAGAAGTAAAAAGAGGTGAAAATTATGAGCGTGCAAGAAAGATTGCATTTAAGGCTTCTTTGATTCCTGTTGTTAATTCACTGTTGGCTGTGGGTGTAGTAGCACTTCCTGGTATGATGACCGGTCAAATATTATCTGGGATTTCACCTTTGATTGCTGTACGATATCAAATAATGGTTATGTGTATGATTTTTGGCTCTTCTGGAATCTCAACAGCCCTGTTTCTGGTTTTAATTAAAACCAAGATGAATAATTTTACAAATCAAGATGTTTAATCATATTATATAATTTTTCAGCTGTAATGGGTTTGTTGATAAAGTTTTTTGCACCTTTTTTTAAGGCTTCTGAAATATGATCTCTATCGGTTTGAGATGAAATCATAATGATGATTACATTAGGGTCAAGTTTGATCAATTCTTCAACAGCACCAATGCCACCAACAATATCATGAGAAGTAGGCATTTCTACATCCATCGTTACTAAATCAGGAGTAATTTTTTTATAAGCTTCTACTGCTTCAAAACCATCTTTTGCTTCAGCTGTTACAGTGTGCCCCAGTTCTTTAAGTAATTTCGTAATATGAAATCTCATTACTCTTGCATCATCAACTACTAATACCTTCGCCATAAAATATCCTTTAAAGTTATCATTCAAACGTAATAAATCCAATACAAATGAGTATAAACTAAATTAATATATGTCTGTCTTAAACTTATAATCTAATTGGATATTATTATTGTGTAAATACTTTTTATTAAAATTTATATGATATAATCAAACATGATTAATTATGATATGCCCTTATACAGACCACCTTCAGAAGCAAATAATATAATAGTGCAAGCTACATATGGATGTAGTTTTAATGCCTGTACTTTTTGTTCAATGTACAAAAGTAAACAATATACCAGACGTCCTTTAGAAGATGTATATGCTGAGGTAGATGAACTCTGCTTGATGTACCCAAACAGCAATAGAGTTTTTTTAGCTGATGGGGATGCTTTAGAATTACCTACAGAACACTTGGTACAACTGTTGCAATATTTAAAAACTTCATTTGCTAAGCTCAGACGAGTTTCATGTTATGCTTCCCCTTTAAATTTACATGATAAAAAGCAAGAGGAATTAGAACTCTTAAAAGCCAATGGATTGACTTTGGTTTATTATGGAATAGAAACAGGAGATAAAGATTTATTAAAACATGTTGTAAAAGGAAGCAGTCCAGATAAAATGATTCAAGGACTCAATAAAGCTTCAAATGCAGGTATAAAAATATCTGCAACGGTTATTCTTGGACTTGCTGGAAAAAATGGTTGGGAACGACATATTGATGAAACAGCCAAGTTGGTTAATCAAACACAAATAAATTATCTCTCAACACTTCAACTCGTATTACAAGATGATGAAACTGAAATCTTCCCTAAAAAGTTTAAAGGTACATTTGAATTACAAGATGATATTGGAATGTTAAAAGAACAAATCAGATTGATTGAGCAAATAAATACACCTAAACAAATCATATTTAGATCAAATCATGCTTCAAATGCATTACCCTTAGCAGGTAATCTTCCCAAAGATAAAAACAGATTAATTCAGGAATTACAAAGTGCGTGTGAAAATGAATCGAGCATGAAACCCAGTTGGCTCAGAGGTTTTTAGATACTTAATACAAAATGATATTAATATTCTAAATCAAAATCCTTAACCCATATTTAATAATCTTATCTATAATTAGGTATGAATAAAAACACACATACATTAAATGAATTAGAAGTTACCAATGATTATTTAGATTTTCACTCAAGATATTATAGTTTTTCAAGAATAGATTCTCTACCAAATACGAAGCTAGTAAGTTACAGTCCCCAGACTTTTGATTTAATAAATTTAGAAAAAGCAGAAGCAAATAATAAACAACTTATTGAACTTTTAAATGGAGAATTTTTATTAAAAAATTCAAAACCATATTCAATGGTTTATGCTGGACATCAATTTGGATATTTCGTTCCAGAACTTGGCGACGGACGAGCTATTAATCTTGGCTGTGTAAATGGTTGGCATTTACAGTTAAAAGGTTCAGGATTAACCAAGTATTCAAGACAAGGGGATGGAAAAGCAGTTTTGCGTTCATCCATTAGAGAATATCTCATGAGTGAAGCCATGCATGGCTTAAACATACCCACAACCAGAGCTTTGGCAATCATAAACTCAGATGAACCTGTTTTTAGAGAAGAAGTGGAAACCGCTTCAATTGTATTACGATTGTCAAAATCTTGGGTTCGAATTGGTACCTTTGAATATTTTTATCAAAGCAAGGATTTACAGAGTTTAAAAGAGTTGGCTGATTTTGTCATCAAAGAAAACTTTGAACACTTAATTTCCCAAGAGAATAAATACGAAAAACTCTTTTTTGAAATCGTTGATAAAACAGCTTATCTTATCGCATTATGGCAAGCATATGGATTTATGCATGGTGTTATGAATACAGATAACATGAGTGTTGCAGGTTTTACAATAGATTATGGACCGTATGCTTTTATGGACAATTTTGATGCGAATAATATCTGTAATCATACAGATCATGAAGGACGTTACTCTTATGCAAATCAACCTCATATCGCACAATGGAATCTTGATTCTTTAGCAACTTGTTTTTCAGCTTTTGCAGATGAAAAGAAGTTGATGGATTATTTGGATGGATTTTTACATATGCAAGATAATGAATATTTAAAAATCATGCAAAAAAAACTGGGCCTTGGTGATGAATTAAGTAGCAACTCAAATAGAGATTTAATTACACAATTAATTGGTACTTTAAGTACATGTAATATTGATTATACTCTGTTTTTTAATCACTTAAGTAGCTTTAAATTTGAAGAAATTATTGAGCTGTGTATGTATAAGAATCCAATGCAAGAGTGGCTGGATTCTTATAAAATGGTATTGGAAAAACAGACTCTTTCAAAAGATGAAATATCCAAAAAAATGAAAACTGTAAATCCAAAATATGTATTAAAAAACTATATGATACAAGAAGCTATCCAAAAAGCTCAAAAGGGTGATTTTTCTTTGGTCAATGATTTATTAAAAATTGCACAAAATCCTTTTATTGAGCATAAAGGGTTTGAGCGATATATGTTATCTACTCCACAAGAATTTTGTAATATTCAATTGAGTTGTTCTTCGTAAGATGATTAACGTTTATTTATAAATTATAAACTAAGTATTAATATTGATTTGTACAAAAATAACTTACAAAGTATTAACATGAGTAGGAGTAAAGTTAACGTATACGATATGAATAAGGAGATTAAGATGATTAATACAGACGATATACTAATTGTTGCAGATAAAGCGGAGTTTAAAGCTTTTAAAGTCACTTCTACTAAAATGGGGACCAAAGATATTAAACTTATTCAAGATGACACATATATAGATTCACATCAAAAAATCAGTTCGCTCTTAAGTGATAAAGTTGGAAACTTAGGCCATAACACAGGTGATAAAAAATATCTTAAAAGAGAAATGTTTAGAAAATCAATGGAAATGATTTTAAATAATACAAAAAATGTACTAGAAAAAAACCTGAACAACAGTTGGCATATCAGTGCTCCCTCTGGCATGTTAAATAATATAGTTACAAGTTTAGATAACAGTTTATATAAATCGTTGGGATTAATGATTTCAAAAGATTTGGTCAATGTTAAAAAGACAAATTTATTAAACTATTTTAAATAAAATGATTAAGGGATTAAAAATAAACATTATCATTCAAATCATTTATTTGTTTTAAAATTGATTCTGGATTATTATAGGTGATTTTTATGGGAAAATAATTGTTTTTATATTTAAACACTAGTGATGGAAAACTGTTCATTTTAAGTTTTCTTCTTCTGTTTAAATCTTCTTCAAAGGCAGTAATGGTTTCTTTTGATTCTAAATCCGCACTGAATTTGTTTACGTCTAGTCCAATGTTATGAGCAGCCAGTTCAAGTGTGTCTCTATCGGAGGGATTTGAAGCTTTTTGATAATAGAGTTCTTGAATGGATTGAATCATTTCATACTCTTTATTTTGTACACGTGCAGCCACACAAGCTTGACACGCCAAGTACGTTGAACGTCTGGGCTGGCATTTTGTCCAAAAGTCATGATTGAATTTTGCACCCAGCTCAGATTCTATTTGTCTCCAAATACCTTGTAACATATTTTGCATATCTTGTACCATTGGTTCATTGCTATGTGGAGCCAAGCCCCCATGCACATAAACTACTTTAATATCTTTTGATAAGTTTTCCAATACTTTTTTCCACGTAGGCGAAAATCCATAACACCATGAACACATGGGGTCCAATACATAATATAAAGTAGTCATAGTTGTCCTTTTATAGTTCTATTTCAAGTCCCACTGGACAGTGGTCACTTCCCATTACATCTTGTAAAATAAAAGCATTTTTAATGTTATCTTTTAAATCTTCACTTACATAAAAATAGTCAATTCTCCAGCCTGTGTTATTTTTTCTGGCATTAAACCTATAAGACCACCAGCTGTATTCTTCTTCAATGTCACCATTGATATGTCTGAAGGTATCAATATACCCAAGGGCCAAAAATTTATCAATCCAAGCTCGCTCAATAGGTAAAAATCCAGATGTATCTTCATTGGGTTTGGGTCTTTTTAAATCAATGGGTTTATGTGCAGTATTGACATCCCCACAAGCGATTATTGAATAACCCTCTTTTTTTAACTTTTCACAGTACTCTAAAAATCGGTCATAAAAGTCAAGTTTGTATTGCAGTCTTTCTTCATCTCTTTGACCATTGGGAAAATAAATATTAAAAAAGGCTATTTTTTTATCATTGGTTTCAAAATGAAATTCATTGATTCTTCCTTCATCTAAAAGGTCGATATGAAGAGTGTCATCATTAAACGTTGAATTGATGTCAGAGAATAGGGCAACGCCTGATTGTCCTTTTTTGTGAGATGAACTGACTTGTGTATGTGAATATTGTTTATCAAAAATAGTTTCAGGGATTTGTTTCTCTTCTGCTTTTATTTCTTGCAGTCCTAGTATATCAATGTGTTCTTTGTCTATCCATTTGAGTGCTTCTTTTTTGTCAACAGCTCGAATACCATTGACATTCCATGAGATAAATTTATATGTATTCATTTGTTTTTTTTAGCCTTTGTCTCTTTTTTTAAATCTTTTTTTGTAGGGGTACTTAAAAAATTGGACATTCCAAATTTTTTGTTATCCATTTTATTTTTTTTATTCACCAGAGATTCTTTTTTTCCACCATGCATATCAATATTTCCATAGTCATATTTTTGTTGGGCAAAACTTATTGTAAATAAAAGTGCAAACATCAATAGATATTTCATGATAATCCTTTTTCTTTGGATTATAAAACATTACATATAAAAGCCAAAATAAATTTTATAACTACTTTTTAAAAGTCCTGATAAATAAAGTTATAGTTCTTCATTCTCTTTGATTGCGTCTAATATTTTTTGTGGTTCCAATCTTTTAGTATAATCTTCATCAACAAAAGAATAAATTATCCTACCTTCTTTATTTAAAACATAGGTTGCAGGCATTGGAAGCTCATAAGAGTCATCATTGTTAGCGCTTGGAATATCTATTTTAAATGATTCATAAATAGGTCTTAACTCTTTTGCCAAACTAAATACCAGACCAAATTCTTTGGCAACAGCATTATCCCAGTCACTAAGCACCTCAAATTCGAGTTCATTTTTTTCTTTGGTACTTAAAGAGGCATCTGGAGTTTGTGGTGAGATGGCAATTAAAGTTGAATTCAAGACTCTTAAATCATGCAAAATATCCTGTAATGCTTTTAATTCCAAATTACAATAAGGACACCAACCACCTCTGTAAAAATTAATGACAACATAACTATACTTATCCAATTCATCTTGTAACATGACTTTTTTCCCAAGGGCATTGGGCAGACAAAATGGAAGAATTTCATCACCTGTTTTTAATGCGTCAATTTTGATGTTGTCTTTTTTTAACTCTTTGGTTGCTTTAATCATTTTATCTTGAACATCTTTGGGAACTTTGCCTTTGAATTGTTCTTGATAATTTTTTATTTTTTCTTCGAGTGACATTGTTGACTCCTTATTAAATAAGTGTATATCAAAACTCTAACCTCTTTTTTTGTTTTTGTCAAGATGAGCATATTCAGAAAATGTTTAGTTTATGTAAAGTTTGATAGAATCATTTACTTATTATTGGAGTCATATTATGTCGAAATTTAGAATATTATTAATATTATTTTTACTGATTGGAAATTTATTATCAAAAAATTTAGAATTATCAAAAGATGAAAAAATTTATCTTTTGAAACAACAAACAATTAAAGTACACAACGAAATGAATTGGCCTCCATTTAACTTTAATGAAGACGGGGTTCCAAGGGGTTATTCTATTGATTATATGAATTTGGTTGCAAAACAATTAGATATTGACATAGAGTATGTTCATGGGTTTACGTGGGGACAATTTGTAAAAAAATTAAAAAATCATGAGATAGATGTGATGTTAAATATGGTTAAAACAAAAAGCAGAGAAAAATTTGTAAAGTTTACACATCCATATCTAAATGTACTGTCTGTAATTTATACTCGACCTGAAGATCGATCAGATGTAAACTCACTTATAGATTTACAAGGTAAAACCGTTGCTATCCCCAAAGGGTTTTATGTAGAAGAGTTGTTTGAAAAATATTATCCAAGTGTAAAACTACTGCTTAAAAAAAATAACTTAGATGCCTTAGAAAGCGTTGCTATTGGTGAAGCTGATGCTACTGTTGGTGAACTTGGAGTATTAGGGTATCTTAAAAAACAAAACTTCATATCAAATGTAAAAGTTGCTGCAAAAATTAAAGATAAAAGATTTTTAAGTATTTTAAATATTGGTGTACGAGACGACAAATCACAATTACGTGATTTAATACAAAAAGCCATGGACAGTATAGATGATAATGAAATTAAAGTTATTGAGAATAAATGGTTTGGTTTTACTCAAACTTCAAAAGCAAAACTTACCGATAAACAAAAACAGTTTATAAGAAAAAATCCAACAATAAAAGTACATAATGAGATGAATTGGCCTCCATTTAATTTTAATGACAATGGAAAAGCAAAGGGATATTCAATTGATTATATGAATTTAGCCGCTTCAAAAGTAGGATTAAACTTGAAGTATGTATATGGTTTTAGCTGGAGTGAATTTATGGACCAGCTAAAGACTCATGAGCTTGATGTTATGTTAAATATTGTTAAGACAAAAACAAGAGAGAAGTTCATTGATTTCACCGAACCATATTTAAATGTTATGGCAGCTATTTATACTAAAAAATCCGATGTATCAAAAATTAATTCCTTAGAAGATTTAAATGGAAAAATTGTTGCCATTCCCAAAGGATTTTACCATCAGGAATTGTTTGAAAAGCATTATCCTAAAGTCAAACTTCTTCTTACAAAAAATCATTTAGAATCGTTAGAAAATATTGCAATAGGAAAAGCAGATGCTACTGTTGGTGTTATGGCGGTTCTTGATTATTTGGTTAATAAAAATTTTATTTCAAATGTAAAAATTGCTGCAAAAATCAATGAGAAAAAATTCTTCAGTATCATGAATATTGGTGTAAGAGATGACCAACCAATATTATCAGATATTATTCAAAAAGGTATGGATGAAATTACCAATGAAGAAATTATCCAGTTGGAGCAAAAATGGTTTGGATTTATTCAAAAAACAGACTTGAAACTTACAAAAAAAGAGAAGGAATTTATAAGAAAAAATCCAATATTAAAAGTTCATAATGAACTGAACTGGCCTCCATTTAACTACAATGAAGATGGAAAGGCTACAGGATATTCTATTGATTATATGAATATGTTGGCTTCAAAAACAGGATTCAAAATTGATTATGTAAGTGGTCCTAGTTGGGGTGAGTTTCTTGAAATGATTAAGAAAAAAGAACTTGACGTGATGTTAAATATTGTTAAAACCCAAGACAGAAAAAGTTATATTAACTTTACAGATCCATATCTGTTTGCATCAGCTGCAATCTATACAAATCCAACAAAAAAATTAAAAATTAAAAATATTAATGATTTAAATGGAAAAATTGTAGCTATTCCAAAAGGATTTTTTTATCAAGAGATTTTTGAAAAATATTACCCAAATATCCTATTGTTATTAACAAGAAATCATATTGAGTCTTTAGAAAATGTAGCAGCAGGAAATGCGGATGCAACCTTGGGTGAAATAGGGGTTGTAAATTTTTTAATCAAACAATATTTTATCCCCAATGTTAAAATTGAAGCACCAATTAAAGATAAAAGATTTTTAAGTGTAATGCATATTGGGGCAAGAGATGATAAGCCAATACTTAGGCAAATATTGCAAAAAGGTATAGAATCTATTAGTGAAGCTGATGAAATAGAGCTAAAACAAAAATGGCTTGAAGAAGACGCAATTGAAAATGCAGTTTTTAGATTTACAAAACAGGAAAAAAGATATCTAAAGAAAAAAGAGAATATTAAAATTTGTGTGGCAACAAACCGAAAACCTTTTGAGTATATTGATGGAAGTTTTCATTATGCAGGTTTTGCATCGGATATTCTTGAAATCATGAGAAAAAAGTTGGGTTATGAGTTTAAAGTAGTACCCACTAAATCTTGGCATGAATCTTTGAGTTTTATAGAAGAAAATAAGTGTGAGTTACTTCCATTTACAATGAAAACACCTATAAAAGAGAAAAAACTCAGTCTTACCGCACCTTATTTATCTTCATCTTTAGCTATTGCAACAAAAGAGAGTACTAATTATGTTGAAAATTTAACTGAACTCAAAGAGAAAAGAATTGCAGTAGTTCGTGGATATGCAAGTGCTGATATTATTAAAAATGAAGACATTGGTGTAGTAGAAGTAAACAGTATAAAAGAGGGACTCAAACTTGTAAAAAGAGGAGATGTATTTGGTTTTGTAGACAGTGTACATACAATAGGAGCTGCTATTAAAGAAAATGCTTATTTTGATTTAAAGATTGGTGGAAATTTAAATAAAGAATTAAAATGGAGTATGGCTGTTAAAAAAGACAATGATATGTTATTGAATATTATAAATAAAACGTTGTTTAGTATTGATAGCAGTAAAATCAAGTCTTTATATACTAAAAATACTTCTATAAAATATGTTGAAGTTGTAGATTATTGGTTAATAGGTAAAATATCTCTTTTGGCTTTTGTAATTGTTATCTTTCTTGTTTACAGAAACAGTGTTTTAAAAAAGTACAGTAAAAAAATTGTAACAATTAACAAAGAATTGGAAGTGGTTTCTACCACAGATGGTTTAACTAAAATCAACAATAGAAGGAAAATTGAATTAATATTAGAGACTCAGATTGAAGCAGTGAGTCGAACCAATAACGAATTAACAATTGTATTGGTTGATATTGATAATTTTAAAAATATTAATGATGAATATGGACATGAAGTTGGAGACAAAACGTTAATTGAGTTTGCACAAATTTTACAAGAACATATAAGACCAACAGACAGTGTTGGAAGATGGGGTGGAGAAGAATTTTTAATTATATGTGAGAACAGTGATGCCAACAGCGCATATAATCTTTCTTCTAGGTTAAAAGAATTAATAGAATATAACACATTTGATGTGGTTAAAACTTGTACGGCCAGCTTTGGGGTGGCATCATTTCAATCAGATTACAGTAAAACAAAATTTGTATCCAATGCAGATAATGCTTTATATAAAGCAAAAGAGGACGGTAGAAACAAAGTTGTTATTTATAAAAGCAGCGATTATGAATAAGTCACACTAAAGCGTGTAAATGTTTTTTTGGCCATTTTAGAAGAAGTCACACCTGAAACATTACTGTAATGTGACCCCTCTTTTAAAACCGATATGAAAATATCAAAATTATTAGGTGTGAGATTGGCATAAACTTCTACATCCCCATTGAATAAGTTCTTTACTTGACCTTTGATATTTAATGTATTGGCCTTATCATGAATGGTTTTTCGATAAAATACACCTTGAACGAGACCTTTAATAATAAACTTATAAGTTTGCATAGATATACCTTTGTTTAATCATATCACTTTAAAAATTAACACAAAATTAACATCTATAATATACAATTACACAAATTTTTAAAGAGGGAAGAAAATGAAAATCAAATTAATGTTAGCGAGTTTATTCTTAGGTATGGCATCACTAGTGGCATCAGAAGTTATGGTAAAAGATGCGTATGTGAGAGCTACTCCACCAAATATGCCAAACAGTGCAGCTTTTATGCTGGTAATGAATAAATCAGCAAATGATGTATCTATTGTAAGTGTTAAATCAAGTGTTGCTCAAAAAGCTGAGTTACATACTCATGATATGGTTAATGGAATGATGAAAATGCATCAAGTTTCAAAAGTGGATATCAAAGCTAATGCACATACAATGTTTGCTCCAGGATCATTTCACGTAATGTTTTTAGGTTTAAACAAAGCATTAAAAGAGGGTGACAGTGTTGATTTTACATTGGTATTATCTAGCGGAAAAGAAATTAAAATAAACGCACCTGTTAAAAAAGTAATGGCTGGAATGAATCATGGTAAAATGAATAGTAAAAATATGAATCATGGTAATGCGAAAATGAACCATGGAAAAATGTAAGTTTTATTTTTAATATGAAAAATATTATTTTAATGACTTTAACTGTAGCTGCCATAGTTGGTGGCTACTTATTTATAGATTTTAATTCACTTTTTAATGATGCTCGAGGTGAAGTCAAATTTATCTCTCAAAATGAAAATTGTGATTTACATAATGGACCTTGTGATATCGTTCTCGAAGATGGGACACGTTTTAATCTTGAAGTCTTTCCTAAAGATATTCCTTTAATGAAACCAGTACGATTTAAAATCACAAGCCAAAATTATGATAAAGAGTATATTCCAATTGAAGTTTTTGCAAAAAATATGAATATGGGAAAGCAAAAAGTTCAACTCAAAAAAATTAAAGATAATGAATATGAATCAAATGTAATCCTTCCTACGTGTATTAGGGGTAATATGAAGTGGAATGCAGATATAATTTTAGACAAAATAAGCCACAGAGTGGGCGCAAAATTTAAATTTCAAACGGATTATTAATGAAAAAAATACTTTTTTTTATCACTGCAACCGTACTTGCAGTTATTACTATTGTTGTTGCTAAACCCTATTTAGATGAGTATAAAGAAAAACAAAAATATGAATTTGCTCTTGATACTATTGATGGAGCTATTAAACTCTCAGATTTTAAAGGAAAAGCGGTTGCTATCTTTTTTGGGTATACGTATTGTCCCGATGTTTGTCCCACAGCTTTAAGTCTTATGGGTGAGAGTTTGAAAAAGTTAAACAAAAAAGAACTCAATGATTTCAAAGGTATTTTTATCAGTGTTGATCCTGACAGGGACTCATTGAAAAATCTTAAAGAGTATTCTGAATATTTTCACCCCAATTTTATTGGTGCTACGAGTAATGAAGAAAATATCTTAGAAGTGACAAAAAACTATGGTACTTATTTTAAAAAAGAGTATTTGCCTAATTCTAAAATGGGTTATTCTGTAAGCCATACTTCATATATTTATATTTTTGATAAACAGGGTAATTTAAGTACACGACTTGAACATTATTCAACACCCAGTGAAATTACTGCTGCTTTAAAAAAAGCATTGTAAGCATTCAATAATCCAATATAATTAATATTTAGTTTATCTGTGGTATAGTCCAAAAAAATATAATATAATATATATTGGAGTATGCTACAAATGACAGATGAAATTATACTGGGTATTCTTACTTTCTTGACATCAACAGTAGCGGGTGTTGTTGGTCTTGGTGGAGGAATGCTCCTCATTGCTGTTCTGCCACTATTTTTACCCCTTAATGCCATTGTACCTGTGCATGGAGTTACTCAATTATCCAGTAATATCAGCAGAGCTTTTTTTGGGATAAAAGATGTACAGTTTGAGGTATTACCAAAATTTATTTTAGGTTCAATTGTAGGTGTCTCTTTATTTGCTTTTTTATTATCATATATCTCACTAGAGTACGTTCCTTTGTTTATTGGTATTTATATTTTATTAAATCTTTGGAGCAAAAAATTCAGTGAATATATAAAAAAATATGAGAGTTATATTATTGTTGGTTTTTTTCAAACAGGATTGAGTGTTGTTGTTGGAGCGACAGGACCTTTAGCAACAACTTTATTACTTAAAGACTATGACGACAAAGATAAAGTTGTAGCAACAGCAGCTATGCTAATGTCTATCACTCATATTTCAAAAATATTTGTATTTGCTATATTTGGTTTTATGTTTTTTGATTATATTTTTGTGATGGCGTTTATGATTGCAGGTGCGGTTGCTGGCTCATACTTTGGGACTAAAATAAGACATAAAATTGATGGAAAAAAATTTATAAATATATTAAAAGTACTGTTAACACTGCTTGCTCTTCGAGCGATATATACTGCTCTTTTTTAGGAGTTTTTAGAGGTTTTATTCTTTTTTATAATTTTATAAATACCATAAATAGTTATAGCAATCCAAAATACTTCCATAGCAAATGAACCAAAATTAAAATGAACACATAAAGATATAATCAGTAAAATGGCACCAACTAAATTAAGAATTTGATAGGACATCGAGTCTGTTGTATATTTCCCAATTTGTAGTATAAAGTAGGCCCACGCAATAAACAGTGTTCCTATAAATCCAATCCATTGAAATATATCCATGATCTCACCTAATGTTTATTAATTAGAATTTGTTTTTTTCCATTTGCTTTGGCATTTAGAAGTGATGATTTTGCTTTTTTTATCATCTCATCTAATGTCTCTTCTCTTCCATAAAAGACTCCAATGCTAATATGAATAGCAATAGAAGAATCTCCATTTTCTAAGCTGTGTGAAACAAAGGATTTTCTTACTTTGTTAAAAAGGGCTTCTGTGTTTTCTAAAGTTATGTCTTCTAATAAAACAGCAAATTCATCGTCTTTAAAACGTGAAACTAAATCCGATGATCTTAGATTCATGTTTAGAAGTTTACTTACATCTTGTATGACACAATCCCCTGTATCATATCCGTAATTATCATTGATATCTTGGAAATCATCAATATCAATTATGGCAACAGCCATATCTCCTCTTTTTCTTTTTACTTTGTCTACAATGCTTCCACCACTTTCAAAGAAAAAACTTCTGTTGTAAGAGCAGGTTAAATAATCTTTGGTTGCCAACTCTTTAGTTTTTTCAAATAAGTCTAATAAGTCTAAGTTTGAATTAACTCGGGTTACAAATTCTATTTGAGTAAAAGGTTTACTGATAAAATCATTTGCACCAATTTTAATAAATTTAGTCGTAGTATCCACATCATCATTTGTACTCATGACAATAATACTAAGCTGGTCTTTTTTATACATTCCTCTTATATTTAATGTGAGTTCTAATCCATCCATTACAGGCATGTTGTAATCTGTTAAAACCAGTGAGAATCGTTGGTCGTCTTTTTGATTTTTAATAAGTTCTAGTGCTTCTTTTCCATTCATAGCAGTGACTACATTTACTTTCATTTTAGCCAGCATTTTAGAAATAACTGAAAGCTGAAATTTTGAATCATCAACCACTAATATATTTCTGTCATAATTACTTAATGTTCTGTTTACAATGTTTACGGTGTAATCCATACTGTTAAGATCTGTTTTTATTACATAATCAATGATATCTTTTTGTAAGATTGTCTTTTGTAATTTTTCATTCATTATGCCTGTTAAAATCACTGAAGGTATATTTTTTGAAATTGTAAAATCAACGATTTGACCATCTTTAGCATCGGGGAGATTCAAGTCTAAAATAGCTATATGTATTATTTCTTGTTCATCAATATACTGTACGGCTTCTTTATATGATTTTGCTCTTAAAATTGTAACATCTAAAACTTTTTTTATTTTATTTTCTAATAAATCTAAGATAAGATTACTGTCATCTACTATTAGTACTGTTTTCATTGTCTTTCCATTCTTAAAATATATTCTTACTGTTTAAGTAAGAACTGTATTTTTTATCTTCTTTGATAATATGATTGTTAATCCATTGTGATAGGAATTTAAAAATATCTGAGTTATCACAGTTTTCATCTTTTAAAATTCTATTGTATATTTCATCCATTTGTGTTATTAATTGATTGTGATTATTTATTTGGTCTTTTAAATCATAACCATATTTATGTAATAAATCTTCCTCAAATTTAAAATGGTATTTAGAGTACCTAATTAATGTCTCTAAGTTTAATTTTAAACTAGAATAGTTATTTGAAGACAGAGCATTATGTATATTATTAAATATGAATATAATTTTTCTGTGTTGGTTATCCAATACTTGTACGTTAACACTGTATTCATCTTTCCACATAAACAGAGAATTTTTACCCGATTGACTGTTTAGAATAATACTTTTATTTTTTTTGATATATTCAAATAGTTTCCATCTAATAACGGGTATCTCTTTTAATATCTTTGCATCCAATAACATCACTTCACATTCTATATCAGCAATTAAAGTAAATGCAGAAGGATCATCAAAAATAGCCATGGAACTGTTGAAAAAATCAGTAGCTTCTAATTTGTCAATATATTCATCACAAATGTATCTGTTGATGGTTCCACTTTGTAATATAAAAAGTTTTTTGCTGTCAGCACTAAAAATATGACCTTTTTTATAAAATTTATATTCTATATTTTTAATTATTTCATTCATTCTTGATTGAGAAACAGCATCCCTAAAAAGCCATGTTTTGTATAAAAAGTCGACAGGATCAATTTGGGTTTCTATTAAGTCATAAATGTCATTTTCATTAATAATATTTGCATACAATTTTGCAGGAATCTTTAAAACAGTAATGTAACTCAGACTTCTAATTGTTTCACTTGAAGTCAACTGTAAAAGTCCACTAATATTACCCATTAAAGTACCCGATGAAAGCGTTCTTATAATATGGTCATTACTTGAAATGGTTTCAGCCACTCCTGTAATGAGTAAATATATATATTGATTCTTTTCATTTTCTTTTATTAATATGGTTCCTGGATTATACGTTTTAAATTTTAAATTTAATAGAAGTGTTAATTGGTTTTCATTTAAACTCGGAATTAATTCCTGTAGGTATTTTTTGGCAAATTTAGGTAGGAAATTTGAATGACTTGGTATAAGCTCATCCACTGTACCAAATGAAGCAGAAGAACCTATGATTTTTTCTTCTTCAGAATAATTACTGCTTGAAGTATGGGATAATACTATTTTGCCCGTTCTATCAAACTTAAAATCTTTTGCATTTCCATGAATCATACCGCCACCAATATCAATCTTTTTAAGATCAACAAACTGCAAATAATCCTCTTTTGTTTTTTCACAATTTATTTCACATAAACCCGGCTCATTTTCATTTTCATTAACCATTGATTCTAAAACATCAAATGATGTTAAATCTGCAAAATGACCATAACTTTTATAATCATTGCCCCAAATGGTTTTAAATAAAAAGATATTATTCTCTACAGGATGTGGTGATAATATTGGTTTGACTTCAAGTCCCTCTATATTATTCCATGTATCAAATTCTAAATCAATAACATCAAAATAATCTTCAAATTTATTTTCTTCAAGGTTTAATAAGGCGAATAATTTTTTAGTGACAGAATTTCTAACTAATTTTGTTGAATAATATTTGATTTTTTTATTTGATTTTAATAGGGTTGTTAAACCGTTAAAATGGTCATCATGTGCATGCGTATGAAATATACCTTCAATTTCATTAATACCAATTCCAAGAGCAGTTAAAACCTTGTCTAAGTTTGGACACGCATCAACTAAATAAACCTTCCCTTGAAAAATCAAAACCGAAGACATGCTAGGTTGTTCTATATTCCAACCATCACCTTGTCCTGAGTGTATAATACTAAAATAGTCTCTATTTATATTAAAATGATTTAATGAATAAGGCGTTTCATATCCCGTAGATCCATCTAAATTTAAATCAATGTCTACTGTTTCACCTTCGTAGGTTAATTCAAATTTATTTATATCCAATCTTTTTATAAAAACATTATTATCAATCTCTTTCTTTTCTTCTTCAAGGATACATGTGTCTAAAAAAGTATCAGTATTTTTTATTTTTCCAAAAGCAAATTTCAGCTTTAGTCTCATAATATCAGACGCAGTTTGTTCGTCGATATTACTATCAAGTAATTCTTCTTTTGATATGAGTCCGTAATTGCCTCTGTAAATATAATTTAGTTGAGATTGAACTTGTTCAGTTGTACCTATTAAAATAGGTTTAGTCCCATTGTTATTTGGATGATTGGGAACAATCATTCCTTGTCTGTAAAGCATCTGTAGTACTGGAAATTCTGCTGTGTTACAGATATCTCCATTTTGAACAAGTATATCAGATAATAAAATAGCATTAGGACCTGTTTCAAACTTAAATCCATCTTTTTCAGTTTGAACAATTAATCCCATTTTCATAAGGTATTTAACACTATCAGCGGGAGATGCACAAAGAATTCTTACATTTGCTTTGTCAATTTCTATCCAATAAATACCTTTAGCTACTTTAATCTTATGAATTAAAGACATATATAATCCTTACATAATAATAATTATTATCTTATCATGAATTTAATTAAATAAATGTAAATAAATGTTATTTTTTGTTAATTATTAGAAATAACTTTTAAATACTCTTCAACGTAATCATGATACCATTTTATTTCAGCATCGAATCTAAAGTATAGTAATAAGGAGAACCATGAAAGCTCTTTTTTATTTTCTGCTAATTGCAGGAATAAATTTAAATGCATACTGTCTTTTTAATAAAACAAATCAAAATTTACTTTTTATGGTGGAGTTTTACCCTAAGGCTTCTGAGTCAATATTTGTTTTTAAAAAAACAGTAAAACCAAATGAAGTTTCATGTTGTAAAACAGGGGACAGCTGTAATCCTTTAATACAAAAAAATCAACAACTCAGTTTTTATGCTTTCAAAAATGAAAAAGCTGTTGAAGGCTGTGATATTTTTGGTTTGAATGATTCAAATGTGACTTTAAATTCATTTCTCGTTTTTGATAATTGTGAGTGGAGCGTAGATTAGTGATTCATAATAACTTGATTTCTGCCATTTTTTTTAGCTTGATATAAATTTTCATCTGATTTTTTAATCATTGCTTCCAAATCATTTTCCATCCCATAACAAATACCAATGGATACTGTAAATATCAAGGCATTATCATCAATATTTATAACGTTTTTTTCAAAGGTATCTCTTATTCTTTCAAAAAGTATTTTAGTGTCTTCTTTTGAAATATTTTCCAATAAAAAACAAAATTCTTCCCCACCAAATCGTACCATTAAATCTGAATCACGTAAACAAGAGTTTATAATCTTTACTGTTCTTTTTATTGCAATGTCACCAATGTCATGACCAAAGTGATCATTGATATTCTTAAAATGGTCAATATCTAACATAGCCACTGCAACATTTTCTTTTTTTCTTTTGGCTTTTTTAAAAATATTATTCCCACTGTCAAATAAAAACCTTCTGTTAAAAGCACCACTTAAATAGTCTCTATTTGCCAAACTTTTAGTATATTTAAAAGAATCAATTAAATCCAAGCTGGAATTAATTCTTGAAATAAATTCTGTTTGTGTAAATGGTTTTTTAATAAAATCATTGGCTCCAAATTTTATAAACTCACTTGAACTCTCAGAACTCTCATTTGACCCTAATACTACGATTGATATTTGGTCTCGTTTGTACAATTGCCTTAATGATAAGGTTAATTCTATTCCATCTAAGTGATTTTTTGAATCATCCAGTAGAATAAGTGAATATTTGTTACCTGCTTTTTTTAAAATTTTGAATACATTATCAAAATTATTGGTCATAGTTATATTCAGCTTCATTTTTTTAAGAATATTTACTTCTTTTGGATGTCTTAAATTTGAATCATCTATAACTAACACATGTGTATCATAATTGTTTAAAACTCTATTGATAATATTAATGGTGTATTCAATGGAGTTTCTATTATTTTTGTAGACATAATCAACAATATCTTTTTTTATAATGGTTTCTTTGATTTTTTTGTTCATCAGACCTGTTAATATAACAGAAGGAATGCCTTTTGCAATAGCATAATCAACAACTTTTCCATCTTCAGCATCGGGTAAATTTAAATCTAAAATGGCGACATGAATGATTGATTCATTATCAATATAATTTTGAGCCTCACCATATGATCTGGCTCTAATTACTCGGACTCCTAACCTTTCATTTATTCGATCTTCTAAAAGGTTTAATATAAATTTACTGTCATCAACAATGAGTACTGTTTTCATAATGAATCCTAATGGTGTAGATTAAATGCTAGCACTAAAGCATTAATGTATTTATTAAATAGGATCATTAGTTAACTCATTTTGGTAAATTATATTTTACTTTTTTTATTTTTTTTGATACAATAAACAAATAAAAATCAAGGAGAGCAAATGTTCGTAAAATTAAATGATAGAGTGTATTTAAATCTTGCAAGAATCACTCGAACAAAAATTGATCATGTTGAAGATGGCATTAGAGTTCGATTCTATGAAGGTCAAGATCAAGTTGCAAAATCGCAAAGATTTGAAAAAGTTAAAGATGCTGAAAAATGGTTAGCTAAACTTTTAAAATCTGCTGGATTATACTAGAAATTTTATACTTAAGGTTTGAGTTTGACTTTTCAAAAAGTTTGCACAACCCAAACCTTGAATACTCATCTCTCATACTACTTTTAAAACCTTATAAAACACTAACCATAATTTAGATAAAATAAAATAAAAAATAGGAAACAAAATATGGCAATATACGCATGTGGACATAAAATTCCGGATTTAGATTCGATTTCATCGGCAATTACATTATCTTTTTTAAAACAAAAATTAGGAGAAAATGTTCTTCCTGCTCGTCTGGGTGAATTAAATCCTGAGACTAAATTTATATTAGAAAAATTTGGATTTGAAACTCCAGAACTTAAAACTTCATTTGCAGGTGACGAGTTATATATCACTGATTATTCTGATCGTGCTCAAGCTCCAGATGATATAGATGAAGCAACTGTTCTTGGAATTGTAGATCATCATAAACTGGGAGACATTACAACTTCAGCGCCATTAGAGTGTTGGATAAGACCAGTTGGTTGTACAAATACAATTGTATATGATATGTATAAATATTATGGTGTCAAAATTCCTGAAAATATTGCAGCACTGATGATGTCTGCCATTTTAAGTGATACGGTTATTTTTAAATCTCCAACATGTACAGATGCAGACATTAAAGCTGTACGTGAATTATCTGAAATTTCTGGTATTGAAGATTTTGGTGCTTTAGGGATGGAACTTTTTAGAGTTAAATCAGCACTTGATGGCGCACCAATCAGAGATTTAGTTTTAAGAGATTATAAAAACTTTGATATGCATGGAAATAAAGTAGGTATTGGACAACTAGAAGTTGTTGATGGTTCTATTTTTGATGCGATTAAAGATGATTTACAAGCTGATTTGGACAAAATCAGAGCAGAAGAGGGACTTCATACAGCTTGTTTATTATTAACTGATATTATGAAAGAAGGATCTGAAGTTTTAGTTTCTTCTAATGATTTAACAATTTTTGAAAAAGCATTTGAAATGACTTTAGATGATAATAAATGTTGGATGGATGGATGTTTAAGTAGAAAAAAACAAATAGTACCATTTTTAGAACCAGCATTTATCTAATAACATAACTTTAAAAACCTCTTGTTTAAAGATTTTAGACAAGAGGTTTTTTTATGACTGCACGTATTTAATTTGTTTTTTGTTAAAATTTGCAAATGTTTAATAAAAAAAAGAAATCTTACACTCTTACAGATATTGAAAAACTTTTCACTTTCATACCCAGCATATTTATTTTAATACTGGCTATTTTACTCATTATCATTTCATTTTTTATTTTAGACTTCAAACAAAAAAGAGATGTTGATTTGATTCAACAAAAACAAATTTTAAATTATGAATTTGAAAAAAAAGACCAACTCTATGATTTCAGTAATGAAGTAGAAAAAAAAGTCAACAAAGAACTCTCATACGTAAAAGCAAGCTTGCGAGAAATCATTTTTAAAACCAAAGGCTACTTAGATGCCAAATTGAATAATCAACTCTCTTTAGATGAGCTAATAGGTTATATAAATGCATTTGAAAAAGAGGAAGGGGTTAAGTTTGTTTTATTTGATAAAGAAGAATTAAATATTTCCTATGGGAAAGAGATGATTTTACATCTTCAACAAGTCATGTTCAATCATACAAATAATGATAAGTTTCAAAAATTAACCTTGCAATATATATCTTCACAAGGAACAAATAATTTACAGTATTGGAAATATGATTTACAAAAGAATTTAATACTGAGTTTTTTTGATAAGGTTGAAATTAATCAAAAAGAGTATTTTATTGGTGTTTTTTCAAGTATAAATAATATTAAACAACTTACAAAAGAAATTATCATCAATTCTATTAAACAAATAAAACCACAAGTTGATTATGATATTTGGTTTTACGATTCAAATACTAGAAATACATTTAATTTTAATAAACAACATGAATTTATAAATAGTGAAAATATATTAAAAAGCACAAATAAAAAAGTAAAAAAATATGAATTATTAAATTACTATACAAAAAATGATGATGAAAACAGAGCTTATTCAAAACATGTCTATTTATATTCAAAATATGCGTACTTTATAGGGATTGATTATGATTACAGCAGTCATGTCTTAAAACAAAATGATGCTAAAGTTAATGAGATAATTAAAGAGTATAGATCTTTACTGTTTAAAATACTTTCTTTTATTATCATGTTAACTGCCGTTCTTATACTATTTTCATATGTATTCTCAAATTTTATAAAAAGTATTTTTGGAAAATATAATAAAGAATTACAGCTAAAAACAGATTCCTTGGAACATTGGAAGAAAAGATTTGAACTGGCTATCATTGCTTCTAATGATGGATTATGGGATATTGATTTTAAAGCAGACAAAATATATTTTTCACAAAAATGGTTAAGTATGTTTGGTTATGAAAAAGGAGAACTTAATTGTTTCAGTGATTGGTTTAATCTTATTCATAAAGAAGATAAACAAGAAGTCCAAATGAAATTTGATAAAATTTTTGCTGGTGTTGATGATAGCTTTATGGGTGAATATAGATTAAAAACTAAAGAAAATGGTTATAAATGGGTTTTTGCAAGAGGTAAAATATTTAAAGAAGAACAATCTGACTCAAAGCGAATGTTAATGATGTCAATGGATATTGATAAAAATAAAAAGATGATAAAAGAACTCTCAGATGTTGAACTCTTAGTTGAAGATGGGCGAATTGTTATTTGTAAACTAGTAAATGATGAAAAATTAAGTGTGAAGTATGTCTCAAACAGCATTAAAACGTTTGGATACTCTAAAAAAGAGTTTGAAGCACAAAACATTTACTTTATGGATATTATTGTTAAAGAAGATCAAGATGAATTAAAAGCAGCCATTAATGCAGCTTTATCAAAAGAGTTAAAAAGTTTTTCAAAAGTATTTAGAATAACCAATACAGGTGGACAAATACGTTGGATGTTTTTAAGAGCTATTTTACTTAAAGATGATTTTGGAAATGTAAATGAGTTTTATTGTTATGTTCATGATATTACTAAAATTAAAGTCAGTGAAGAAGAATTAAAAATTAAAGTAAAAGATGAAGTTAATAAAAATAGAAAAAAAGACAGACTGTTAATCCAACAAAGTAAACTGGCATCCATGGGTGAAATGCTTGGTAATATTGCACACCAATGGAGACAACCCTTAAATACAGTGAATTTGATTTTACATTTTCTAAGAGATAATTACCAAAATGAAAATTTCACCAAAGACAAATTAGAAAAATATATCAATAAATCAAAAACACAAATAGATTATATGTCCCAAACAATTGATGATTTCAGAAAATTTTATAAACCGTCAAAAACGCCTAATGAATTTAATATAACCACTGCAATAAAAGATGTATTAAAAATTTCAAAAGAACAGTTTGAACATGATGAAATAACTGTAGATTTACAATCTCAGGATGTGATAATCACTAATTATGAAAACGAGTTAAAACAGGGTTTACTTAATATTTTAAATAATGCAAAAGATGCAATAATCAAAAAAAGAGAAAAAGAAGAATATAATGCCTTTGTCAAAATTAAAGTATCAAAAAAGCAAAACGTTGTTAAAGTAATAATCCATAATAATGGTGAGCAAATTGATGCTGATATTATTGATAGAATATTTGAACCATACTTTACTACAAAGTTTGAAACACAAGGTACAGGTATTGGATTGTATATGACAAAGACAATTATTGAAACAAATATGAAAGGTAAAATCAAAGTAGCAAATTGTAAAAATGGAGTTAAATTTAAAATAACACTTCCATTAAAAACTATTTTGAAATAAGCAGGGTTTTTTGATGAGTAATGTAAAAACAAGAGTTTTACTAGTAGAAGATGAAGAAGATGCAAGAGAGATATTAGAATTTTATTTAAATACTGTTTTTGATGAAGTCCAAATTGCTGTTGATGGACAAGAAGGTTATGACTTGTGTCTGGAAAACAAAAAGAAGAACAAATACTTTGATGTTATTATTACAGATATAAAGATGCCCAAAAAAGATGGTATGACCATGATAGAAGAAATTACACAGTATTTACCTGATCAAAAATATATCATAGTTTCAGCATATAAAGATGAAGAATATCTGTTTCGTTCAATTGGATTAAATGTTTTGGGATATTTCGTAAAACCTTTGGCAGTAGATAATATCATGGATATGTTAAAAAAAGTAAAAGAAAAAGTTCTTAGCAGTAAAATAGAAAAAATTGATGAAAATATTGTCGTATTAAATGCAACCTATACCTATGATAAAAGTAAAAACAGTTTATATAAAGATGAAACAAGTGTGAAACTTTCAAAAAAAGAACTGGCCTTAGTAAAAGTATTAATTGATGAACTTGGTAATATTGTAACCAAAGAGACTCTTAAAGAAAAAATTTGGCAAGACTTAAATACTTCAGATGCGACTATGAGAACGATTATAAAGAGAGTTAAGGACAAAGTCAACGATGATGATTTTGTCATTTCGAGAAAAGGATATGGCTACTTAATAGAAAACTAATATTTTAAGAATTTCAAAAAAATTTACAAATTTAAAACAATTTTGAAACTATTTTAAACTTTTTGTGTTATACTTTCAATATCGATTAACATAAAAGGAGACAAAATGTCTAAAATTGAACTACTAAAAAAACTTCTGGTAACTTCAGTAATCACTGCTTCAATGCTTACTGGTGCACAAGCTGCAAAAAAAGAACAAAAATATGTAATAGCAACAGCGAGTACTGGTGGAACATATTATCCAGTGGGTGTAGGAATTGCAACCATTGCTTCTTTGAAATTGGCTAAAAAAGAGAAAATGACTTTTTCAGCAATTACAAGTGCAGGATCTGGCGAAAATGTAGATATGTTAGAAAAAGGTGAAGTTGACTTTGCGATTTTACAAGGTCTGTTTGGTTCTATGGCATGGCAAGGTAAAGCTAAATATGAAGGTAAACCAAAGAAAAATCTAAGATCTGTTTCTATGCTTTGGCAAAATGTTGAACAATTTACCGTCAAAAGTGATCATGCTAAAACAGGGAACATTATGGATTTAAAAAATCTGTATGGTGAGCGATTCTCTATTGGTGGAAGAAGTTCTGGTTCAAGAGTTTCAGCAGAAACAATTTTAAGTTCACTGGGTGTTGATTTTAATAAAATGAATATTCAATATTTAGGATATACTCCAAGTTCAACTGCACTTCAAGATGGAAAAGTTCAAGGAATGAATACTCCTTCTGGTCCTCCAACATCTGCAGTTACGAATGCATTTGCTTCAATTGGTGCAAAAAATATTAAAGTATTAGACTTTGATTCTAAAAATTTAAAAGCAATCAATGATAACTATCCAGTATGGACTCCTTTTACGATTAAAGCAGGAACATATCCTGGACAAAAAATGGATATTAATACCATTGCACAACCTAATTTACTTGTTGTAACAAAAGATACACCAGTGCGAACAGTCTATCTTTTAACTAAAACAGTTTATGAAAATCTTCCATTTTTAAATACAGTACATAAAGCAACAAAAGCAATGTCAATTCAAAAAGCAATTGCTGGACTTCCAATGCCACTTCACCCAGGTGCTGCTAAGTTTTATAAAGAACAAGGTATTACAATCCCAACAAATTTAATGGCTAACTAAAAATAACAATCAATAACAAGGAAGAATAATCTTCCTTGTTTACTGACTTCTACAATGAACGATAACAAAAGAAGGGTTTTGGACTCCTCCTTTTTCCCTTTTTTTGTTATCGTTTGATAGAACATAATTATTAAAGAACATACTCTCAGGACAAGACGATGATAAAAATAAAAAATTTAAAATACATAACCTTTGCTTACGCAATTTTAATTTCTCTGTTTCACTTTGGTGTCAATATTTGGGGTGGTATTAGTGACCTTTGGTTCAACTCTGCACACTTTGCACTTCTTGCTTCTTTGGGTTTTTTAACGTATGAGAGCGCCAGAAATGAAGATGAAGTACATATCATAAATATAGTGTTTGCAGTATTGTCTTTATGTACCTTTATCTATATGGTGCTGTTTGAAGAGTCTTTATATGCTGTGGCAGACTCCAATATGAGAATGTCTGATATTGTAGTAGCATCGTTAACCATTTTCTTAGCGGTTGAAATGGTACGAAAATCAACAGGATATATTATTCCTGGAATGATTGTTTTATGTATTGCTTATATTCTGTTTTTAGGACAATATTTTGAGGGTGTTTTTGCATTTGCAGGAATGACACCTGAGCGATTTTTATACAGAATGTTTTATACCAGTGAAGGGTTGTTTGGTCCCATTGCCACCATATCATCAACATATGTATTTATGTTTATTCTCTTTGCAGCTTTCCTTTTAAAATCAGGAGCAGGTGACTTTATTGTTGATGTATCAGCAGCAGTTGCTGGAAAATTTACAGGTGGTACGGGTCATGTTGCAGTTATCTCATCTGCTCTTATGGGTACAATTTCAGGAAGTGCCGTTGCAAATACAGTATCAACGGGTTCGATTACCATTCCTATGATGAAAAAATCAGGTTTTAAACCCACGTTCGCAGCAGCAGTTGAAGCAGCTGCAAGTACTGGTGGACAAATTATGCCTCCAATTATGGGAGCAGGGGCTTTTATTATGGCACAAATGACACATATCCCTTTTGTGACTATTATTACTGTTTCAGTTTTACCTGCTGTTTTATATTTTGCTTCGATTGCATTTTATATTCATATTCATGCTAAAGAGAATGATATTCGAGGTGGGGATGATACAACAGTTAAATTGTGGCCAATTTTAAGAGAAGGTTTTCATTTTGTTATTCCTTTAACAACATTGGTGGGATTGTTGATATATGGTTTCAGTCCAACGTATTCAGCGGGTATTGCCATAGTTTCAATTATTTTGGCTTCTTATTTAACAAAAACAAAAAGAATGGGAATCAAAGAAATCTTAGAAGCCTTGGCTTTAGGTTCTCAGAATATGGTTGTAACTGGAATCTTACTTATTGCTGTTGGTATCATCGTAGGTGTTATTAATATCTCTGGAATTGGGATTACTTTTTCTCAGCTTATTATGGAGTGGAGTGGTGATTCACTTTTCATTGCTATTGTTTTAATTGCTATTGCTTCACTGGTACTTGGTATGGGACTTCCTGTTACGGCTTCGTATGTTGTTTTATCAGTACTTTCTGCACCTGCCTTAGTGGGATTGATGTTGAGTCCTGAAATGGCAGCACTGGTTAATGCTGGGCTTGATATTCCTGAAGTTGCTATGTATCTGTTGAGTGCGCATTTAATTATTTTTTGGTTATCACAAGATTCTAACTTAACCCCACCTGTTTGTTTGGCTGCATTTGCTGCTGCTGCCATTGCAAAAACGCCACCGATGAAAACAGGATTGACATCATGGAAAATAGGAAAAGGAATGTATATTATTCCCATGCTGTTTGCTTTTACTCCCTTGATTACAGGGACATGGTTTGAGAGATTTGAAGTGTTTGGATTTGCCTTATTGGGAATCGCTTCTTTTTCAATCTTAATGGAAGGGTATTGGGATAAAAAGATGTCTGTATTAGAACGGTCAATTTATGCCGTATCTGCTGTTTTATTGTTGACACCTGACAGTGCTTTTAATATCCAGAGTTACTTTGATGTGATTCAAAATACACATATCGTTGGAGTTGTAATTTTTGTGGGTGCAATGACAATGCATAAACTATTATTTAAGGAGAAAAAAGAGTATGCAACAGCTAATTAATACACTGGAGAATTGTGGATACCAGCCTCATTTTGTACAAACAAAACAGGATGCATTAACCTTATCAAAATCTTTTATTAAAAGTGGTATGAGTGTTGGACTAGGAGGTTCAACCACTGTTGATGAAATAGGATTACTGGAAAATTTAACGTCAAGAAAAGATATTCATTTATTTAATCAGTATGAGCAAGGAATATCTGTTGAAGAGAATAAAAACAGACGAAGAAATGGAATGTTAACTGACCTTTATGTAACAGGTACGAATGCAATTTCACGTGATGGCAAACTCATCAATGCTGATGGCAGTGGAAATAGGGTTGCCGCTATGATATTTGGACCTAAAAAAGTGTTAATTGTTGTGGGTAAAAATAAAATTGTTGATTCTTTGGAAGATGGGTTTAAACGACTTATGGAAATTGCTGCTGTTAAAAATGTTGAAAGAATGAATAACAAATCCATACAAATGGGTAAAGAACCAAAACACAATTTAGATAATATCGCCAATAAATTTACTTACATCAAAGCAGATGAAAAAGACAGAATTATATTAATCATAGTAAATGAAAATTTAGGATATTAAAATGTACGATTACTTAATAATTGGTGGTGGAATCATTGGTTTAAATATTGCAAAAGAGTTAAAACTAAGAGATAAAACTTCTCGAATTTTACTCATAGAAAAAGAAAAAGAGGTAGCTCTTCATAGCAGTGGAAGAAACTCGGGTGTTTTGCATGCAGGCTTTTATTATACAGCCAATTCTTTAAAAGCAAAATTCACAAAAGAGGGCAATGCTGCTTTAAAAGAATTTTGCAAAAATAGAAATCTTCAAGTTAATGAATGTGCCAAAGTAGTAGTTGCCCAAAATGAAGAAGAGTATGAAGGTTTGCATGAGTTGAAAAAAAGAGGTGAGGCCAATGATGTTGAACTTTTTTGGATGACTGAAAGTGAGTTAGAACAAAAATATCCCAATATAAAAACGTTTAAAAAAGCACTTTTTTGCCCAAGTACTGCAACAGTTAATCCAAAAGCAGTTACAAGAGAGTTTAAAAAGTATATTGAAGAATTAGGTGTTGAAGTATTGCTTGATTGTAAATATATTAAAAGTTTGCCAAACAATGAAATTATGACTTCAAAAGGAAATTTTAAAGCCAAAAAAATTATTAACGCTGCAGGTTTATATGCAGATAAAATAGCAAAAAACTATGGCTTTTCAAAAGACTTTGTTATTATTCCTTTTAAGGGAATATATTTAAAAGATAAAAATAATATATCAAATTTAAAAACAAATGTGTATCCAGTGCCAAATTTAAAAAATCCTTTTTTAGGCGTACATTATACACTTACGGTGGATAATGAAAGTAAAATAGGACCCACAGCAATTCCCGCTTTTTGGAGAGAAAATTATAAAGGATTGGATAACTTTTCATTAAGTGAATTTGCTCAAATACTTTTTTATGAAGCAAAACTGTTTTTAACAAATGCTTTTGGATTTAGACAACTGGCATTTGGTGAAGTTCGTAAATATAATTTATCTTATTTAAAAGGGTTAGCAACAAAATTGACTCAAAATATGGATCATATGGGATATGATTCTTGGAGTACCCCAGGTATTAGAGCTCAATTACTCAATACCAAAACACTGGAATTGGTACAGGATTTTGTAGTACAAAGTGATGAAAATTCAATACATGTTTTAAATGCAGTGAGTCCTGCCTTTACATCTTCAATACCATTTGCTAAATGGGTTGTTGATGAACATATTTTGAATAAATAAACGAATTCTTATCATGCTTTTTGTATTATTATACACGATAGTACAAAAGGCACCTAATGACACCTGCAATAAATGTAGCTAAAAAATCAAAAATTAAATATACTATTCATGAATATACGCATGATACCAATAACTCTTCCTATGGAGAAGAGGCTGCTATAGAATTAAACATCAGTACTCAAAGAGTTTTTAAAACCTTATTGGTTGAATTAAATTCAAAAGAGCTGGCTGTTGCCATTCTTCCTGTTTCACATCAATTAAGTTTAAAAAATATAGCTTCATGTCTAAAGTTTAAAAAAGCAATTATGGCCAATAAAGATGATGCCATGCGAAGTACAGGGTATCTTTTAGGCGGCATATCTCCTTTAGGACAGAAAAAAAGACTAAAAACAGTTATTGATCAAAGTGCATTAGCTTATGAGACTATTTACGTAAGTGCCGGTAAACGAGGACTTGAAATAGAATTAAATCCAAAAGATTTAGGAACAATTTTAAATGCAAAATTTGAGTCAATCATTGTTTAGATTTTTTTATATAATATGCCTCTGTCTTTTATTCAATTGTCAATCTAATTTTTTAGATAATAATAGTTCAAAACCAAAAATTATTGTTAGTGTCGTTGTTGATCAGATGAGATATGATTATTTAACAAGATTAAGTAATAAATTTTCTGATGATAGGTTTAATAGGCTAATTAATCAAGGGTTTAATTGTACAAATAATCATTTCAATTATGTGCCTACTGTAACAGGCCCAGGTCATTCGTCTATTGCTACTGGTTCAACCCCTAGTGTTCATGGAATTGTAGGAAATAACTGGTATGATAGAAATATTAAAAACTTTATGTATTGGAAATCTTCTTTGAATCTTGAATTATTTGGTCATTGGCCTAATGATTATGTAATATCAGAATTTGATAATCATCCTAATGCTGAAGGTAATGAATTAATAGCACAAACTTTATTTGAATATTATGAGTTAGATATAATAATATTGAAACACTTTGCACATATCATCCAAACTTTTTATTAAGAAATCCTTCTTTAAAAAAAGAGGCTTTTCATGATATGTTAAAAATCAAAGCTGTAATGGAGAAATTTTGAAAAATTTAATACTAATTTTATGTGTAACATTCTTGTTTATTGCATGTAGTGCTAAAAAAGAAATTGTAATTGATACAAAAAAACCTTCACCAGAAGTAATAGAATCAATAAAAGAAAAAGTAAAAGTTAAACCAATTGATTTAAGTGAAGATAGTATTAATAAACTTTTTTCAGATGAGTTTAAAAATCAAAAAGTATACAATATTGCAGTAGTGTATCCATCAAAACTAATAGGAAAGTATGCAAAAACATCAGTTGATACAATTACTGGATATTTTTTATATAGAAATATAAAAGTTAATATTGAAACATTTGATTCAATCAATCAAGATGAAGAAAATATTTCTGATGTATTTCTACAAGTTGTAAAAAAAGATTTTGATTCTATAATATCTTTATATCCCATATCTTCAATTACTAGAATCGCTAAACTTGATTTTCTAAATCAACACAAGATATA
>ENA-ORXI01000371-ORXI01000371.1-sediment-metagenome-genome-assembly--contig:-NODE-371-length-36973-cov-11.462056_pt1 | contig 36973 bp, 35 predicted proteins | sample MGYA00237861_ERZ511468 | MGnify/ENA primary metagenome ERZ511468 (study PRJEB26299, sample SAMN06266213) | sediment metagenome | isolation source: Hudson Canyon methane seep mesocosm | place... | reverse complement strand
GTGGATATGCGTTATACCAATGGTTTGTCGGTAGTTTGGAAATCAGGCATACAGCCTGACTTTAATGGGACAGTATGATGTCAAAAAGAAGTGAAAGAGAACTTATAGTTGGATTGGATATCGGGACATCTAAAGTGGTAGCTATTGTTGCTTCACCTAATTTAGATGCCGGTCCTCAGGACAATGCATTGGACATTATCGGTATTGGCTCTCACCCAGCTAGAGGCATGAAAAAAGGGGTCGTGGTTAATATCGAGTCCACAGTGCAGTCAATTCAACGTGCAGTTGAAGAGGCTGAATTAATGGCAGGCTGCCAAATACATTCTGTATATGCTGGTATTGCAGGAAGCCATATCCGTAGCCTAAATTCTCACGGTACTGTCGCTATACGAGATAAAGAGGTCACGACTGGTGATGTAGAGCGAGTCTTAGATGCTGCAAAAGCCGTACATTTCCCTGGTGATCAACAATTGTTACATGTGTTACCACAGGAATATCTTATCGATAACCAAGAAGGTATTCGTGAGCCAATTGGTATGTCAGGCGTACGTTTAGAAGCTAAGGTTCATTTGATTACAGGGGCTGTGAGTGCAGCACAGAATATTACGAAATGTATCGAACGTTGTGGCTTATCAGTTGATGGCATCATCTTAGAGCAAATGGCATCAAGTTATTCAGTTTTAGAACAAGATGAAAAAGAGCTTGGTGTATGCCTAGTAGATATTGGTGGTGGAACAACTGATATTGCTGTGTTCATTGATGGCGCAATTAGACATACCGCTGTCATTCCAATTGCAGGCGATCAAGTAACAAATGATATTGCTGTGGCATTACGAACACCAACACAGTATGCCGATGAAATCAAAATGAAATATGCATGTGCATTAACTCAGTTAGCACGTGAAGACGAGACAATTGAAGTGCCAAGTGTTGGCGACAGACCTCCACGTCAACTAGCACGACAAACGCTAGCTGAAGTTGTGGAACCGCGCTATGAAGAGTTATTGATGTTAGTACAAGCTGAATTAAGACGAAGTGGTTTTGAAGAGTTATTGGCTGCCGGTGTTGTTTTAACTGGTGGTAGTTCAAAAATGGAAGGTGTGGTTGAGTTAGCTGAAGAAGTCTTCCACTTACCAGTTCGATTGGGCTTACCGCAACATGTTGGTGGCTTAGTTGATGTGGTACGAAATCCTATCCATGCGACGGGTGTAGGTCTGTTGTTATTTGGCAATCAAGAAGAAATAGTTGGGCAAAGTGAGACAAAACAAAGCAGTGATTTCAAAGGTATGCTGGCAAGAATGAAAAGCTGGTTCCAAGGCAATTTTTAAAGTTTAAAAAATAGTAGTAAATAATAAATGTAAATCTGGGGAGAGAAAAATGACATTTGAATTAATTGATACATATACACAAAACGCAGTAATTAAAGTTATCGGTGTGGGTGGTGGTGGTGGTAATGCACTTGAACATATGGTGGCCAATGAGATTGAAGGCGTAGATTTTATTTGTGCAAATACGGATGCACAAGCATTACGTAAAAGTTCTGCTACAACACAATTACAGTTAGGTACTGATATTACTAAAGGGCTTGGTGCTGGTGCTAACCCTGATGTAGGTCGTCAAGCTGCATTAGAAGATCGTGAACGCATTATGGATGTGATTAGCGGTGCAGACATGATATTTATTACTGCTGGTATGGGTGGTGGTACAGGAACGGGTGCGGCGCCTGTTGTTGCACAAGTAGCCAAAGAAATGGGTATTTTGACCGTTGCTGTAGTGACTAAGCCATTCCCATTCGAGGGCGGCAAACGCTTGAAAATTGCTGACGCTGGTTTAGGTGAATTGAGTCAACATGTAGATTCATTAATTACCATTCCAAATGAAAAGTTATTAGCGGTGTTAGGCAAACAAATGAGTTTGCTAAGCGCGTTTAAAGCTGCAAATGATGTGTTATTAGGAGCAGTACAAGGTATTGCAGAGTTGATTACACGTGAAGGTATGATCAATGTCGATTTCGCTGACGTACGTACTGTAATGTCAGAAATGGGTATGGCAATGATGGGTACTGGACAAGCTTCAGGTGAAGATCGTGCCATTGAAGCAGCAAGACATGCTGTCTCAAGTCCATTGTTAGAAGATGTGGATTTAGCAGGTGCACGAGGTGTATTAGTTAATATTACAGCTGGTTTAGATATGACAATTGGTGAGTTCGAAGATGTGGGTAACACAATCAAAGAGTTCGCATCAGAAGATGCAACCGTAGTTGTTGGAACAGTTATTGACCCGGAAATGACAGATGAAATTCGAGTCACTGTCGTTGCTACAGGTTTAGGTGCACAAGCTGTTACAAAACTTGCTGCGGTACCAAATGTGGTTGAAGTAGCTCCTCAAATTGAGATTGTTAAAAAATCAGTAGATATTGATTACGATATCCCAACAGTTAAACGTAATGAAGAGCAGGCACAGCAAAATCAAGTTTCAAGTAGTGATGTAAATATGGATTATTTAGATATCCCAGCATTTTTACGTCGTCAAGCTGATTAAGTAGCGCTAGCTGGACCTAGTATGCTTGTGATATTATTGTTTAAATATTTATGTCAGTGAAAGGGAGATGTGCGCCGTGATTAAGCAACGAACATTGAAAAATGTCATTCGTGCGACCGGTGTTGGGTTGCATAGTGGAGATACTGTTTATCTTACATTGCGCCCGGCCGCCCCAGATACAGGCATCATTTTTAGACGAATTGATCTTGACCCTGTGGTTGAAATTGAAGCAAACGCTGAAAATGTAGGTGAAACTGCATTATCAACGACTTTAGTTCAACATGGACAGAAAGTGTCCACAGTAGAGCATCTATTATCTGCATTTGCAGGCTTAGGAATTGATAATGCCTATATCGATCTTAATGCCGCTGAAGTGCCTATCATGGATGGCAGTGCAGGTCCTTTTGTCTTTTTGATCCAGTCAGCAGGGATTGAAGAGCAATCTGTCGCAAAGCAATTTATTAGAATCACAAAACCAGTTATCTTAGAAGATGGTGATAAGTGGGCTAAGTTCGAGCCTTTTGATGGGTTTAAAGTGTCATTTACCATTGATTTTGAACATCCCGCTTTCACTGGCCGACCACAACAAGTTGATGTTGACTTCTCCTCCACCTCATTTGTTCGTGAAGTTAGTCGTGCTCGCACTTTTGGTTTTATGAAAGATATCGAAAAATTGCGTGAAAATAATTTAGCGTTAGGCGGTAGCATGGATAATGCCATCGTTGTTGATGATTATCGAGTGGTTAATGAAGATGGTCTTCGTTATGAGGATGAATTTGTACGCCATAAAGTATTAGATGCAATTGGTGATTTATATCTGCTTGGCCACAGCCTAATTGGTGCCTTTAGTGGACATAAATCTGGTCATGAAGTAAATAATAAGTTATTACGAAAGCTTTTAGTTGAAACAGATTGCTGGGAATTGGTTAGCTTTGATGAAGAAAAAGATGCGCCAATTTCATTTAGTCGCCCTGCGGCATCCACTGTAAACTAATTACTTTTTACGACGTTTAGCTAGTTTTTGCAGGGCCTCTTTTAAGAGGCCTTCTTCCATTGAATCTGCCGTCTGAGTTAAAGCATCGGCAGCATCGTTGGACAGTGTTATTGTGGTTGAAGTATCGGTTTGTTTAGGAGCAAGAGGTGGTTTTACTTTAACTTCAAGTTTACTGACAGGCTGAGGTAGGTGTTCTGATAAAGCTGTGCAGAGTGTACTCGCTTGGAAACGAAGTAAGCTAGCATACGATGCATTGTCGGTATGTATAACAAGTGTTTGATCATGAATATTAGCAAGATGACAATGTGCCGAAAACTGGGCCGGCATGACTTGTTGTAATATGTAGTTAAGCTGATTAAGCTGCTGTGCACGTTGAGACAACTTACTAAGTTGGCTATTTTTTGTGTAAACAGAGCTGATTTTTTCAGGTTTATTTGTCATTACTACTAATACTTTTGGTGGAGGGTGAAAATGCAGATTATTTTTATATCGTCGAACAATGCGACACATAAACATTGGCATATAACATTAAAGAATATCCTCATATTTGTGGGAATATTTATTGTTGCATTAGCAATCATTATGATGTTGATTGACTCAAAAGCCAATAACTCTCCTATTCCATCTCAAAATCCACTGGTCTCAAACTCGGCAAATGAAGTTGCTACTAAAGAACAATACTCTGAACAGAGACTAGATGAATATTATGTTCAACGTTTAGGTCAATTGCAGGCAGAGTCTATTCGCTTAAAGGCTTTGGCTGAAAAAATTGCCAATATGACTGGCGTTGATACTGATGTGTTTGAGTTAAACAATAACCCAGCTCAAGGTGGTTACGACTTGCAGGGTAAACCATTATCTTTAGCGGACTTCAAACAGGAGTTAGGTGCTGTGGAAGATAGTTTTAAGGCTCAAAAAGAGAACCTAGGCTTGTTACAAAATTTGTACATCACCAATATGGGTATTCAATCGGCTATTCCACAGGGTTCGCCATCAGAAGAGGGTTGGATTTCATCTGTATATGGCAAACGTATAGATCCATTCAATGGTAAAAAGACCTTTCATCATGGTATCGACATCGCCGGCAGATCAGGTAGTCCAATTTTAGCTGTGGCAGATGGAATTATTACCTGGACTGGAAAGCGGAGTGGTTATGGTCAACTTGTTGAAATTGATCATGGCAATGGATATGTAACTCGATATGCGCATAATAAGACGTTAATCGCTAAGTTGGGAGATAGAGTCGCTAAAGGTGAGTCTATTGCCTTAATGGGTTCAACAGGGCGTTCAACTGGGCCTCATGTCCACTTTGAAGTACTGTTAGAAGGGAAAGCACTCAATCCTTATTCATTTGTGAAAGGCTAGATCTTGAGTTCATCATAAATAGCCCCATCTTATATTAATAGACTTTAGACCTATCACGTTCTACGCGTTATAATCACGCGTTTTAAACCACTCGTTTCCGAATAGATATTCGTAACATACAGGTAATAACAAGCAATGGTAAGCACGTTTTTTAGCAAGATATTTGGCAGTCGTAATGCGCGAGTGCTCAAACAATTACGCAAGACTGTAGATAAGATTGCTAGCTTTGAAAAGGATCTTCAACAACTTGATGATGATGCATTAAAAGCAAAAACGATTGAGTTTCGTCAGAGACTAGAAGATGGTCTGAGTTTAGACGAACTACTCCCTGAAGCATTTGCAGTCGTACGTGAAGCTAGTCAACGAGTATTAGGTATGCGTCATTTTGATGTGCAAATGATCGGTGGCTTTGTACTTAATCAAGGCAAAATTTCTGAAATGCGGACAGGTGAAGGTAAAACCCTGGTTGCTACATTGGCTATTTACTTGAATGCACTAGAAGGTGAAGGTGTTCATCTAATTACAGTGAATGATTACCTCGCTCAGCGTGACTCTGAGTTAATGTCACAACTATATGGTTTTCTTGGCTTGACGACGGGTGTGATTCTTTCTGGAATGGAGTCAGATGCACGTCGTGCAGCTTATGCCTGTGATATTACCTACGGTACCAATAATGAATTTGGTTTCGATTATCTGCGTGACAATATGGCCTTCAGTTTAGAAGATAAGGTTCAACGTAAATTACACTATGCTGTTGTCGATGAGGTGGATTCAATTTTGATTGATGAAGCTCGTACACCGCTGATTATTTCAGGCCCAGCTGAAGACAGTTCTGAACTATATCAACGTATAGATAAGCTCATCCCTAATTTATCGAAACAAATTGGTGAAGGCGATGAAGTTGAAGTTGAAGGTGATTACACTGTAGATGAAAAGGCTAAACAGGTTCACTTTACTGAAGCCGGTCATGAGAAAATTGAAAGCTTATTAACAGAAGACGGATTACTTGCAGACGATGCTAGCTTATACGATGCGGCTAATATTAGTTTAATGCATCATGTTACTGCTGCATTACGCGCACATGTTTTATTCCAGCGTGATGTAGACTACATTGTGCAAGAGAATCAGGTTGTTATTGTTGATGAATTCACTGGTCGTACAATGCCGGGACGTCGTTGGTCCGAAGGTCTACACCAAGCTGTTGAAGCAAAAGAAGGCGCTGAAATTCAAAATGAAAATCAAACATTAGCCTCAATTACATTCCAGAATTACTTCCGTTTATATAACAAGTTATCAGGAATGACAGGTACTGCTGATACTGAAGCTTTCGAGTTGCAATCAATTTATGGCTTAGAAGTTATTGTTATTCCAACAAATAAAGATATGCAGCGTAAAGATGAAGCTGATCAGATCTATTTAACAACGAAAGAAAAGTACGAAGCTATCGTGGAGGATATTCAGCAATGTGTTGAAACAAAGCAGCCTGTACTTGTAGGTACTTCATCAATTGAAAGCTCGGAATATTTACATAATTTATTAGTAAAAGGTAAAGTTCCTCATGAAGTATTAAATGCTAAGCAACATGAAAGAGAAGCCCATATTATTGCTCAGGCAGGTAGTCCAGGATCAATAACTATTGCGACTAATATGGCTGGCCGTGGTACTGATATTGTTCTTGGTGGTAGTCTTGAAGTTGAATTGACTGCTTTAGGTGAACAAGCAAGTGATGCCGAGAAAGAGAAAGTTACTCAGGCATGGCAAATAAGACATGATGCTGTTTTAGCCTCAGGTGGTTTACATATCATTGGTTCAGAGCGACATGAGTCACGTCGAGTAGATAATCAGCTACGTGGTCGTTCAGGCCGTCAAGGTGATGCAGGAACAAGTCGTTTCTATTTATCACTTGAAGATAACTTAATGCGTATCTTTGCTTCAGAACGTATGGCTGGTTTGATGCAAAAACTAGGTATGGAAGAAGGTGAAGCAATTGAACATCCTTGGGTGTCTCGTGCGATTGAAAATGCCCAAAAGAAAGTAGAAGGACATAACTTCGATATTCGTAAACAACTTCTTGAATATGATGATGTAGCCAATGATCAACGTAAAGTAATCTATGAGCAACGTGATGAATTAATGGCTGAAGATGATGTGGCAGATACAATCGTTGCCATGCGTGAATCAGTCTTAGATGATGCGATAAGCACATATGTTCCACCTAATAGTATTGATGAGCAATGGAATATATCAGGGCTAGAAGAAGCGTTACGTGATGATTTTGCTTTAGACCTGAGCGTAAGTGAATGGTTAGAGCAAGAAAAAGATTTGAATGAAGAAAGCTTACGTCAACGAATTACAGATACTGCAGAAGCTGAGTGTAAAGCAAAAGAAGAAGCGGTTGGCAGTGACTTAATGCGTAACTTTGAAAAAGCGATCATGCTACAAACTTTAGATGCCCAATGGAAAGAACATTTGGCTCAAATGGATTATTTACGTCAGGGTATTAACTTACGTGGTTATGCTCAGAAAGATCCAAAACAAGAATTTAAACGCGAAGCATTTACCATGTTTACGGGCATGTTAGGCAATATCAAACATGAAATTATTTCTTTAATTTCACGTGTTCAAATTCGTGATCCAGAAGATGTCGAAGCTGTTGAAGAGCAACGTCGTCAATCAGGTGAAGTTGAATATCAACATGAAGAAGTTGAAAATCTAGATGGTGGTGAAGAGCTACCATCTCATCAACAACCTGTAACACGTGACGGTAAAAAAGTAGGTCGTAATGATCCTTGTCCTTGTGGGTCAGGTAAGAAATTCAAACAATGCCACGGTGCTATTAACTAATGCCAGTTAATCTATCTGCACCAACATCATCATCTTTATTAGCCGTTGATGGAGTAGAGATTGGTATTGCGAGTGCAGGTATCAAAACCGTAGGCAAAGAAGATTTAGTTTTAATTAAAATTGCAGAGGGAAGTACAACATCTGGCGTTTATACTAACAATGCCTTTTGTGCTGCACCGGTAACTTTAGCTAAACAACACCAACTTCAAGCATCACCGCAATACTTATTGATTAACTCTGGCAATGCCAATGCAGGAACAGGTGAACAAGGCATGTTGGCAGCGCAGAACTGTTGTCAGGCCGTTGCTGAGATTGCAGGTGTAAATGCAAATACGGTACTACCTTTTTCAACGGGTGTAATTGGACAGCACTTACCAGTTGAAAAAATGACTCAAGTCATCCCCCAAGCTTATCAAAACCTAAAAAGTGACAATTGGTTTGATGCCGCCCACGCTATTATGACAACAGACACAATCGCTAAAGCTATTTCTAAGCAAATAGAAATAGAGGGTAAAATGATCACTGTTACAGGAATGGCTAAAGGCTCGGGCATGATTCGTCCCGATATGGCGACGATGCTATCTTATATTGCAACTGATGCTGCTATCGAACAATCTGTTTTAGATTTGATGCTTCATAATGCTGTAGAACAATCTTTTAATAGAATTACTGTCGATGGTGATACCTCAACCAATGATGCTTGTATTTTGATGGCAACGGGTCGTGCAGGTAATCAAGTATTGACGGATATTGATGATCCTTCAGCAGAAAAATTGTATCAGCTGATTGCAGAAATAAGTCAACAATTGGCCCATGCAATTGTACGTGATGGTGAAGGTGCGACGAAGTTTATTGCCGTTGATGTCGAGCAAGGTCGTGATGCTGAAGAGTGTCGTCAAGTTGCCTATACGATCGCTCACTCTCCTCTGGTTAAAACAGCTTTATTTGCATCAGATCCTAATTGGGGGCGAATTCTTGCAGCTGTTGGTAGAAGTGGTATTACAGAATTTGATCTATCAAAAGTAGCTATTTATTTAGATAGTGTCTGCATTGTTAAAAACGGTGAACCTGCATCAACATATACTGAACAGCAAGGTCAGCAAGTGATGGAGCAAGAGGAAATTACCATTAAGGTTGACTTAGGCCGAGGTGATGCTAAAGATACTATTTGGACATGTGATTTTTCTTATGACTATGTCAAAATAAACGCTGAATACCGAACCTGATAACTTAGTATAGTCATCTTTTATTCTAGGCCAGCGTTATTTTTGTACTCAAATGGTCACATTTATCGTGCAAAAATGTCTTGTTCTGAATTAAAATCTAAACATACTAAGCTATCAGCTTGGGCTGAGAGCATACAGGGGGATAGATAGTTATGGCGACTAATAAAATTACAACATTAGCTGAGTTTCTTCATCATAGCGGTGCAAAATATCGTGTCTTTGATTTGGGGCGTCGTGTTGTTAAGTTAAGCCCTGATGAATTTGTTGATTTTGAGCATGCGAATAAACCCTATCCCTATCCATTTAAAAAATCTGCAGTAATCGGGCTTGTTTTTTGGAACCCGAAACTCCCTGATAATCGTTATGTTTGGTTCCTTAATTTTCCTCTCGATGAACAAGGTTTATTGATTCAAGCTGCTCGTGATGAGTTTCTGGTTATGCTCTTGGAGCGTGTAGGTGAGTGTATGCTTGCAGATGAAGCTGGTAAAGGCATTGAAGGTGCATTAAAGGATAGTCCTTATACATTTGAGCCACGAGAAGATCGGATGGCTGCCTTTAATGCACAAGTTACAAATAGCTTATCAGTAAAACCTTCACAATATTATGGTGCCGCTCTGACTTATTTCACCGGAAAATCTGATCTCGATAGTTGGCCGTCACTCGGAATGCAAGGCGTTGCTGATGTTGCTGCAAGACTTGATTATGACAGCACCTTAGATTTAATAAAAACACTGCCAACCTTGCCTCTAGAGCCATTCAGAATGTTTTGTACATTTCTTGAAAACGCTCAGCCTATTACTGGAATTGTCGAGGAATTAGCACAGAGAGTGAACATGGAGCTTCAGGAGAAAGAACCTGATATTCAACAGATTTGTACCTGTTTACGTGGAGCTTCGAATAGTCCTGCACAAGGCTTAGTTAATCTGATGGTGAAACATGTTTTACAGCATCCGTGTAGTCGGGATGTGGAAATATTAGCAACTATTTCAGGGCGGATTTGGCGAGTCTTAGAGCAAGACTTAATTTGCACGCTATTTGTAGAGCAACTAGCTCACAATAATGCGGGACAAGAAGCCTTTGTTCAATTACTTGCTGATTTAATGTATATGCCAGGGATAAGACCCCATATTATGACAGCATTACGATCAACTAAACGGTCAGATAAACTAAGTAAAGCAGTAGGGAAAATGTTTGGCTAACTTAGTGGATCAATCGTTTGGCTATTAGAATTATTGGTTCTAAACCAGCCGGCAATACTATATCGATCTTGTTTGGCTGCTAAAACTTCATGTGGAAAACGGTCACTTAAAAATATGACCATAGTGCCAAATTTCGGTAATACGCGATGAAGTATTTCATCACTATTTGGCGAGTAAATAAGTAGCTCTCCAGCATCCTCTTCCGACCAGTTTGGATTGAGGTAGAAAACAGTTGTTACGACACGGTTTGATTGGCCTTGAAAGGCATCTATATGACGTTGGTAGTAATTACCTTGAGCATAATGGGCAAAGTGAGCCTCATAATCAAATAATCCTAAATACAAGCGCTGATTCAACTGATGACGACATTCTTCCATCACGGCTAGATAATTCTGCTCTGCGATAGAATCATTTGATAACCAGCGAGTAGTGTCATTACGTACTTGCTGTTTGAGTTGACGCTCATCATTTCGACCTATTCCTGCAGCTTTGAATTGTTGTTTGGGTAAGTCACCGACATATTGAGTTAGCTGATGTGTCATTTCATCAGGTAAAAAATTGGGTAAAATAATACAGCCATCTTGAGCAAGCGCATCTGCGATTTGATCATAGAGCGATTCCGATAATGTTAATGGTTTAGTCAAAATAGTTCCTCACAATGACCAAACCAAACCCAGTGCCATTAATATCGGGGTCATTATATTAATGGCAACATTACTTGCCATTGCAGGTAATAATTTTCTAATATCTTGATGGTTCTTTATGACAGAACGACTGCTTATAAATGCGAGAACAATAGGAATCAGCCCAAGCAAAATTTCAGTAGGTAGTATTTCCAGCAGCACCGCTAATACTAAAGTTAGATATGCAAATAGATTGAAGTATACAAACAGCTGGCTAGACTTCTGTTTGCCTTCGGCAATCACAATATGTTTACGGCCAAACTGTTGATCAGCGTGTTGATCAGGAAATTGATTAAGTAAAAGAAGGTTATTGACTAAAAAGAAAATGGGCAGCGATGCAATAAGTGCTTGACTGGAATAGTGTCCTGTTAGAACTAAGTTACTACCAAGAATGAATATAGGGCCAAAAGCTAGTCCGGGCGCAATTAAACACAGCCAAGGATATCGTGTGATAAATTTGGTATAGCTAATAACTAAAATAATTCCAATTAGTCCTATAGGTAATAATGTGGGCCCATAAAGAGAAATAAAATAAAGCCCAATAATGCCTGTTACCGCAAGTGATAATAAACCGAACAATAATACCGCAGGAGCAGCAGATGGGTTATTTGGTAAGCCACCACTTCCTCCGCTGAATGGTGTGCGTGAGGTATTTAAGTCTAAGCCAGAATGGAAATCGTGATATTCATTGAGTGCATTAACGCTGATATGTGCACATAAAGCTGCAATAAAGACTAATAAGGATAAATTAAAGTCTAGAAAACCTTGTTGCCAATAACTTATTGCATAAGCCAGAGATAAAATAGCGGGTGTCAGCAATAAAAAAGGTGGTCGAGTAGTACTTATAACGGTAGGTAGTGTTTTCATGAGTCTTAGCCAAAGAACCAATAGGCAACAGTAATGGCAGCGATGATTCCAGCGATATCAGCTGCTAGCCCACACGCTGCAGCATGACGTATGTTCTTGATGCCTACAGAACCAAAATATACGGCAAGTACATAAAATGTTGTTTCAGTACTACCTTGTACGATTGAAGATAAACGGCCTGCAAATGAATCTGCACCATAAACTTGCATGGTGTCGACCATCATTGCTCTAGCGCCACTACCACTAAAAGGTTTCATTAGAGCGGTAGGTAATGCATCAATAAAACGGTCATCTATATTCATTGCTAAAACAAAATGCCTAAGCCCCTCAGCCAGTAGTTCTAAGGCACCACTGGCACGAAATACGCCAATCGCTACTAACATTGCAACAAGGTAAGGGATGATGGTAATAGCCGTTTCAAAACCTTCTTTTGCACCATCAATAAACGCATCATAGGCATTAACTTTTTTGATGACGGCGCCAGATATAAATAACATGACGAGAGAAAATAAAATGACATTACTAATTAATGCTGATTGAGCGAGCATGTTAGCCTGAGTTAAATTGGCGAAGTATGAGAGTATGCCAATAATCAAGAGAGTAAAGCCGCCGAGATAAGCGAGTATGACTTTATCGAACAAATTGATCTTCTGAATCGATGCGACGGCGAGCAGTCCAATTAAGGTCGATGCATAAGTCGCTATCAAGATTGGGATGAAGACATCTGTTGGGTTAGCTGCCCCCATTTGAGCGCGGTAGGTAAATATCGTTACTGGGAAGAGGGTGACAGCAGAGGTATTAATCACTAAGAATAGAATTTGTGCATTACTGGCGGTATCTTTAAAAGGATTAAGTTTTTGTAACTCTTTCATTGCCTTGATGCCCAAGGGGGTAGCTGCATTATCAAGTCCTAAAGCATTGGCAGAAATATTCATTACCATGGCGCCGAGTGCGGGATGATTTTTGGGTACATCAGGCATTAATTTTGCGAAAAGAGGTGTTAAACCACGGGTAAGCAAAGCGATGAAACCACTACGCTCACCAATACGCATAATGCCTAACCATAGGGCTAATATTCCGGTCAAACCCAGAGATATTTCGAAAGCTGTTTTTGATAAGCTAAACATGGCTGTCATCAGCTGGCCAAATATTTCGGTATCACCAAAGGCAAATAACTTTATTAATGCCACAATAAAGGCGGTGGTGAAAAAGAAGATCCAGATAATATTAAGCATAGCGTTATTTTCACATGTTGAGCGTGAATGTTCTACAGGAAATAACTTTAAATATGGACAAAAAAAAGCCCCCTAATAAAGGAGGCTGATTTGAGTGTTACATTTTAGTCTTTATTGCGACTCTTGCTCGGACGTCTTGCAGTATCACGCGCACGTTCACGTGGTTTACCTGAACGGCGAGGCTTGCGACGAGTATTTTCACCATCGCTTGCAGCAGCTGAAGCATCATTATTATTTACAATGCTCATTTCGAGTTGTTTATTACAGACCCAAACTTTGCGTAATTGTTGAAATAAATCTTTTGGCATACCTTCGGGTAAATCAATTGTACTGTAATTATCTTGTAGACTAATTCGACCAATATCTTTACTGTCGATGCCTGCTTCATTGGCTATAGCGCCAACGATGTTTTTAACTTCAACACCATGAGTTCTACCGACTTCAACACGGTAGGTTTGCATGCCATCTTCACTGCGGTGTGGTGTAGATTGGTTACCACGACGAGGAGATGAACGCTCACCACGTTCTGAACGGTTAGGGCGTTCACCACGCTTAGAGTTATCTCGACGACTACCTTGTTCACGTTCAGCTCTTGGCGGGCGAACATGTACAACAGGTTTTAATGGACGAGTCTTTTGAACCAAGTAAGTTAATGCTGCTGCCACTTCGATAGGATCAGCATCATGTGACTCTTGATAATGAGCGATAACTTCTTGGAAAAAGCCTAAATCTTGTGATTCAATCGTTTCACTTAGCATTTGAGTGAATTGCATAACTCGGCGATCAGCAATGTCCTCAGTGCTCGGTAATTGCATTTTTTCGATAGGTTGACGTGTTGCTTTTTCAATTGCAAACAACATACGTTTCTCACGTGGAGAAACGAATAAGATCGCTGTGCCAGTACGACCAGCACGACCAGTACGACCAATACGGTGAACATATGATTCAGTATCGTATGGAATGTCGTAGTTGACAACATGACTAATTCGTTCGATATCTAAACCGCGGGCAGCAACGTCAGTAGCGACAAGAATATCAAGCTTACCTCTTTTCATTCGTTCGATAGCTTTTTCACGAGCGGATTGGTTCATATCACCATTTAATGCAGAACTTGAATAGCCACGCGCTTCTAGTTTTTCAGCAAGTTCAGCTGTTGCATTCTTGGTGCGAACAAAAATGATCATTGCATCAAATTCTTCAACTTCAAGAATTCGTGTTAATGCTTCTAACTTATGCATTCCGGTTACTTGCCAATAACGCTGGTTAATTGTTTCCATCGTTGATGTTTTTGACTTAATACGGATCTCAACTGGATCTTTTAAGTAACGCGTGGCAACACGATGAATTGGTCCCGGCATTGTTGCTGAGAATAAAGCAACCTGACGTGACTCTGGTGTTTCTTTTAGAATTGTTTCAACATCATCGATAAAACCCATACGTAACATTTCATCGGCTTCATCTAAAACGAGTGATTTAAGCTCACCTAGTTTTAATGTTTTACGACGAAGATGATCAAGAATACGACCTGGTGTGCCAACAATGACTTGAGGATTACGTTTTAGTTGTCCAAGTTGAACACCCATACTTTGACCACCATAAATAGGCAAGACATGTAGGCCTTTCATGTGGCGTGCATAGCTTTGAATCGCTTCAGCTACTTGAATGGCAAGCTCACGTGTTGGTGCTAATACCAACATTTGCGGCATTTTAGATTTTACATCGATGCGACTTAATAATGGTAATGAGAAAGCAGCAGTCTTACCTGTACCTGTTTGTGCTTGCCCTAATAGATCTCGACCTTCAAGAAGAGGAGTGATACTTTGTGCTTGAATTGGAGAGGGGGTCTCGTAACCTGCTTGATTAACAGCTTTAAGAACGGGTTCTGATAAGCCTAAATCGGAAAAAGAGATAACGGGAGTTTGTTCTGTGTCTGACATGAATGCGCCTGTGAAAGCCAGTTTTGAATGCAAAACTAGGGGGAGGGATTGATTAATCGAATAATTATACACATGTTTTAATATAAAATACAGTTAAATCAGTCTGTTAAATGTAATTTAATTAAAATCACCTTTGGGTCTATTAGTGTTGGAGGAAATAGGGCAGAATTGATCATCATATAAATTTAATGAGGCTCGCCAGTGGACCATTTTTCAGTTGATGCTTATTCACCAAAAGAGATTGCGGCTAGAATCGAAAATGTGGGGATTAGTAAAAGTACTAGTGAGCCATTACGCGTGTTTGCCTTGGCTATTTTAGCCGGTGCTTTTATTGCCTTCGGTGCCGTGTTTTATACTTTAGTAATACATGATTCAAGTGGTGTGTCAGCTGGGTTAATGAGATTTATTGGAGGATTATCCTTTTGTTTGGGCTTGATTTTAGTGGTCGTTGCAGGAGCCGAATTATTTACAGGTAACAATCTAATTGTCATGGCTTATGTTGATGGGAAAGTAAATCTGAAGCAATTATTGGGGAATTGGACGATTGTTTTTATAGGTAACTTTATTGGTGCTATCGGTATTTTATTGCTGATATATTTGAGTGGCCATTGGCAAATAGGTGGCGGCGCAGTAGGAGCCAAGGTTTTGGCAATCGCCAATGCCAAGGTTAACTTAAGCTGGATGGAGGCATTCACTAGAGGTATTTTATGTAATATCTTGGTGTGTTTAGCAGTTTGGTTATGTTTTGCAGGACGTACTGTTGTAGATAAAGTACTAGCAATTCTATTCCCAATCACAGCATTTGTGGCAATGGGCTTCGAACATTCAGTCGCTAATATGTATTTTATTCCAGCCGGATTATTAGCCAAACAGCAACCAGAGTTATTACAATTAGTCGGACATTTAAACTTAGATAACTTAACGATAACTAGTTTTTTATTCGATAATTTACTGCCTGTTACATTGGGCAATATTATCGGTGGTAGTGTATTTGTAGGTTTATTTTACTGGTTTATTTATTTGAGAGATTAAAACTTACACTCATATGAACCATAGTTTTTATTTTAAAGGAGATCAAAATGGAACACACGTATAAACATATTGAATTAACAGGTAGCTCTTCAGAGAGCTCAGATCAAGCAATTCAAAATGCGATTGCTAAAGCATCAGAATCAGTCAAAAATATGCACTGGTTTAATGTGGTTGAGACACGAGGCTACATTGAAGAGGGAGGTGTTAAATACTGGCAGGTAACTATTAAAGTTGGTTTTAGAATAGAAGACTAAGCTCTAGTTTTAACTCTGGTTGGAGCGACTTTAGCTGCGAATGTGATTACGCATGTTTGTAAAGGCTCTGGTTTGCTAGAATTGGTCTTGTTACTCTGCTTTTTATTTATGACGGTCTTTAGAACATTGAGGGAAGGCTAGTTAAGTGAATATGACAAAGAAAATAAACCTACCCTTTTTTGATTTCCTCATTAAGAAGGGCAAAATTTTTAGTCCTGATGTAATTGATTGATTAGCGCTGGTATTTCGCTTGGATGCAGCACCGTATGGTGCGGGTTGATACCCAGTTCTGCATCCAGTGGTTGTTGGTGTTGGATCCACACGGAGGTAATGCCGCTATTGTGTGCTCCAGCTATATCAGACGCTAGACTGTCACCGACATGGACCACCTCATGGGCTTGGCAATTAGCAAGTTTAAGGGCTTTATTGAAGATCGACGGTGCCGGCTTTTCCTCAGGCTCTTGACCGCCGATAATGATGTGATCGACATGTTCAGCAAGATTCACTCGCTCTACTTTGGGTACTTGTGAAAACTCGGGACCGTTGGTGATAACCACTAGGGTAAACAGCTCACGTGCTTCAGCTAGGAACGCTACAATGCCAGGGTAGAAATCAAATGCCTTGAGGCGATCACTATCAAACTTGTCTTGAAGGGCTTGAGCGGTTTCATCGCTGATATTATCCACGGCTCGTTCAGCCAGTAAGTCGCGAATCAACTGTCGCCGAAATATCCCCTCGCTTTGCTGTTCAATAATTGGCATATATCGCGTGCGCTGATCGTCACTCCATTCTCGGTAGATCCCTGCTACATACTTATCGGCAAAGGCCTGACCATTTAGGTTTACGCCATACTGCGCCTCGATATCCTGTGCCATCAATTGTTTTGCCTGCTCATTAGCACCCAGTGTGTCGCATAGGGTTTCATCTAAATCTAGGAAGAGGGCTTTCAGCATTCGGGACTCCATAACATTATGTAAGGGTACTAATAATAGCAAAAACACGACTAGATGAGTTGCTCAGCCGCAAGCAAAAAATGCAATCCTCTTGAATTTCTAGCAAAGGACAGTGCTCGATCCTAAATATATAAGTATCTGGAGCTGGAATCAAACTAGCACGGCCGTGAAGTCGAGGGATTTTAAGTTGTGCTGTATCCTCATTACTATAGAATAAGTGGCTTCGTTGTATATATTAATAAATATGCCAAGCACACCTTTGTTAAACATTTAATAGGAAGAATAATGAAACGAATAATGTTATTTATTATGACCAATATCGCCATTATGGTGGTACTGAGCATTACTTTGAGATTGCTGGGCGTTGACAGTATATTAGCTGAAAATGGTTCAGACCTTAATATTCAGGCATTGGTGATACTTTCCGGTGTCATTGGTTTTGGTGGTTCATTCATTTCATTGTTGATTTCAAAATGGATGGCTAAACGAATGACTGGTGCGGTTGTCATTACTACACCAACATCAAATATTGAGAAATGGTTAATAAGTACAGTTGAAAAACAGGCAAAAATTGTCGGTATAAAAATGCCAGAAGTTGCCATTTTTCCAGCACCAGAAATGAATGCTTTTGCAACCGGTGCCAGTAAAAACAATGCTCTTATGGCTGTATCTCAAGGTTTATTAGATAATATGTCACAAGGAGAAATCGAAGCAGTAGTAGGACATGAAATGAGCCATATTGCCAATGGAGACATGGTGACCTTAGCGTTGATTCAAGGTGTAGTAAATACCTTCGTCGTCTTTTTATCACGTGTTGTTGGACACATTGTAGATCGTGTAATATTAAAAAATAACCAGGGACATGGAATAGGTTACTTTATTACTGTAATGGTGTCTCAGGTTGTTTTATCCATACTCGCATCGACCATTGTGATGTATTTTTCAAGAAAACGTGAATTTATTGCAGACACTGGTGGCGCTGACTTGGCTGGACATCAAAATATGATCAATGCACTTAAACGCCTTGGTCAGGTAGAGCCCTCAGCATTACCAGAGCAAATGGCGGCTTTCGGTATTAATGACAAAGGTGGAATTATGGCATTGTTTTCATCTCATCCGCCTATAGAAGCAAGAATAGAGGCTTTGGAAAAGCGAGCTATGGGCATTTCATAAACCAGAGTCTTGTATTTCGTCGCCCTAATCGCTAAGAGTTAAAATGAACAGTAAACTACAAAAATTATCAGAGATTGTCGCTAGGGCAAATGATGTGTTCTATAGCAAATTTGATAATATCGATACGATAATGGGAATAATGGATAAAACCTTACGTAATCAAGGTATGAAAGCGGATGCAATCACAATTGATTGCATCGCTCTAGATAAAAAAATCGTTATCCTTATCCATGATGATAAGCCTGATGTTGTAAGCATCGCATTGGGTAATAAAGAGGGTGAACTTTATTCATCTTCAGAATACGAACTTGCCAAAATATCAGAAGCCATTATTGTGGAAATAATGGAAGTGAACTTTATTTCATGATTGATTTAGTGCGATTGATTACTCTGGTCAGGCAGTTAAAAAAGCGTTTTTTAATATCACCTTCACTATGCATGTAACGCTTTTTAAGTGCTTTTTTCACTTCCCAAGTACCTTTGTAGCCTAATGGAAACACCACTAAGTCGCCAGCTTTGAAAGTGGTTGAAGGTCCACCATCAGCAGGTGTCATTTCACATTCGCCTTCTAAAATAAGTGCTGTTTCTGTCGTAACGAATTCCCATGGGAATACAGATACTTCTTTTTCCCATGTTGGCCAGTAAGCAGCACCCATTTCTTTTAAAAGTGCTTCACTTGGGTTGCTATCAACTGTAATTTCTTTCATGTTAATTCCTAAAATTTAGATTTATGCCCAGAATCAGAATGATTTGGGATGTGACATAGTATGCTGTTTATCTTTTTTTGCCTACATTTTAAGGCTAATCATATCCATTTAGTGCTAGTAGCTGAAATGGCTGAAGGGTTGCTAATGTGTTTTAGGCAGACTTCTCGAACTTATGCACCCATACTTTATGATTTTCATTCCATTTCATGCCTTCATGCATGCGAAGGATAAGTCCTTTATACATTTCCATGCTTGGATAGCCTTCAGCTTGGGCATCGGTGTCAGTCATGTCACCGAGTGTTTTTTGTTCTAGGCCTGTAACAGTAAACTCAACACCTTCAAGTTCGAAAGTTTCACCTGGATAGGCATAAACACCATCACGGCGTTGTTCCGTTTTTCTGCCAGCTAAAGTAGCTTCAACTAATTTAGGATGAGTGACCAATCGGTCAATTTCACAGCTTTTTGTGGGGTAATCTATTGTTGTCATTTTATTTCACAATTTTAGTAAATTTAGAGCCTTCTAGAGCAAGGTTGAACATCAATCCTTTATTACTGAATACCAATCCAAGAATAGGACCTTCAATATCAAGGGTATTAATAGCTTTGGCCGCAGTCCATTCAACTAATGTGACGGAGCCATCAACACCGGCTTTCCTGAAAGTGTTTGAGGACGTTATTGGTCATAAATACTACAGCAATAGACTTAGATTGTGCGCCAAATTGAAAGCCAATAGAGTGACGGTAGTACTGTAGTAAAATGACACGGTAGCATGTCATACACTATGAATAAAAGAAAAAGAGCCAGTGATTGTGCACTGACTCTATATTTTGAATTATTTTACGCCCTGGCTAGCTAAATATTCCTCGTAGCTGCCACGGAAATCAATGATACCTGTTTCAGTAATATCAAAGATACGGGTTGCAAGTGATGATACAAACTCACGGTCATGACTGACGAAGAACAATGTGCCATCGTAACGAGTTAAAGCCATATTTAATGATTCAATAGATTCCATATCCATATGGTTAGTTGGTTCATCCATAATTAAAATATTTGGTTTTTGGAGCAATAATTTACCAAACATCATGCGGCCTTTTTCACCACCCGATAGTACTTTTGCTTTTTTATCGATTGATGTGCCAGAAAATAGCAAGCGGCCTAATGTGCCACGAATAACTTGTTCGTCATCTGATGGTTTACCCCATTGTTGCATCCATTCAAAGAGGCTAAGTTCGTTCTCAAATAGGTATTCATGATCTTGTGCGTAATAGCCGATATTTACATTCTCAGACCATTTTACGGTACCTGATTTTGGTGCCATTTCTGTTGCTAATGTTTTAGCAAGTGTCGATTTACCGATACCATTGGGACCGATAATAGCAATACGTTCGCCCACTTCAGCCATGAATTTAAAGTCTTTAAACAATAACTCTTCACTGTCATAACCTTGGCTGATGTTCTGCACTTCAACCGCATTTCGAAATAATTTCTTATCTTGTTCGAAATTAATATAAGGATTAATACGGCTAGAAGGCTTGATATCATCTAATTGGATTTTATCAATTTGTTTAGCACGAGATGTGGCTTGTTTTGCTTTTGATGCATTAGCTGAAAAACGACGAACGAAGTCTTGCAGTTCGATTATTTGTGCCTTTTTCTTGGCATTATCAGCAATTTGACTCGCTCGGGCTTGAGTTGAAGCCAGCATGTATTCGTCGTAAGTACCTGGGTAAACACGAAGTTCACCAAAATCCATATCCGCCATATGCGTACAAACACTGTTTAAGAAATGTCGATCATGAGAGATGATAATCATCGTGCCGCTACGCTGATTAATAATATCTTCTAACCAACGAATTGTATTGATATCCAAATGGTTAGTTGGCTCATCAAGTAACATGATGTCAGGTTCGGCAAATAGAACTTGTGCAAGTAAGATACGAAGTTTCCAACCTGGAGCAATTTCACTCATTGGGCCGTAATGTTGTTCAGTAGGGATGCCGACACCAAGAAGTAGTTCACCTGCACGAGATTCGGCCGTGTAGCCATCCATCTCAGCATATTCACCTTCAAGATGAGCAACCTTGATGCCATCTTCTTCAGACATCTCTGGCAAGTTATAGATACGGTCGCGTTCATGATGAACGTCCCATAATTCTTTATTGCCCATAATAACAACGTCAATAACACGTTGTTCTTCATAAGCAAATTGGTCTTGTTCTAATACTGCAAATGTTTCATTAACATCGTAGCTAAGATTACCTGCTGTTGGCTCAAGTTTTCTTGAAATGATTTTCATGAATGTGGATTTACCACAGCCATTAGCTCCGATAAGGCCATAGCGATTGCCGCCGCCAAATTTTACTGAGACATTTTCGAATAATGGCTTTGCGCCAAATTGCATTGTGATATTTGCAGTAGTAAGCAAGATCGTGTTCCTGTTGTATGGGAGTTTTTGAAAACTCAAATCGCGAAAAACCGACCATTATACATGGTCTTACTGTTGTTTGATAAGCTCTATTTTTTCTTTGCGAGAAAGCTTCTTGATGGCTGATTCTCGCTTAGATGCAGTGCTACGATCAGGGTGTGATTCGTGAAAGACCATTTTTTTGGCGGCACTAGTATGAAAAAATCGTGCGCCACCTTGTTTAGTTTGATGCTCAGTAAACCTGCGCTCTAAATCAGTGGTAATACCGGTGTATAGATTGCCGTTGTCAGCTTCAATGATATAAACAAACCAGTCACTTTTGGATGAAGCCACGCTATTTGCCGATAAAATCTAATGCCACAGAATTGATGCAGTAACGTAAGCCAGTTGGTGCGGGACCATCATCAAAGATATGGCCTAAATGGGCATCGCAATGTTGGCAGCGAACTTCTGTTCGATCCATACCATGGCTATGATCAGCATGATGAGTTGCTACGCCATGTTCTTTCTGGGCAGAGAAACTAGGCCAACCACAGCCTGAATCGAATTTATCACTGGATAAAAAAATAGCCTGATTGCAGCAGATGCAGTGATAAGTTCCATCGTCATGATGATCAACATACGCCCCAGAAAATGGAGGTTCAGTGCCTGCTTGTCGAGTAATGCGGTATTGCTCGTTATCGAGCTGTTCGCGCCATTGCGAATCAGGTTTTTCTAATTTAGAGACCATCAATAGTGTCCTATTTAGTTGTGATCTGATTATGCCTTGTTCTGAAAGCTGCCTCAAGCGTTAACTTTCACTTGATGAGTTACTGATTACGTTATTTGGTTTTTATAAAAACTGTCATTCCCAACTGCATCTTAATTAAATATGAATTTTAGTTGTTTCAATTCATTAAGAAATTGATCTCTTTTCTCTGCTGATGCTATTTTTTTCTGATTACCCGTATTTTCGATATATAAAGCCAGATGATTTTGGCCATTTACTGTAATTGGAGCGGCAAACGTATTAAAAAATAGATTGGGCTGTGGTGATGCGTTTCCTGCATATTCATAATCACGATCGGCAATAGGTTTTAATTCATATTGTTTAAAGATAGCGGCCAATTGGAATTGCCATAGACTTTGTTTTATTTCTTTCTCAAGCTCAAAAATTTGAATAAATGTTTTGCTTGAACCTACTGATTGGGCATTGGGTGTGTAGATATGATTGTGTATTGAACCGAGGTTTTTTTCTTTTAAATATGAGTACACTTCACCATTGAATGTGATGTCTTTTTTAAACGGGCTGTTTAAAAAAAGGAAATAAATTGCAGCTATGATAAATGCTAGAAGAAATAGTTTTTTCATTTCAGATCCTTGAATTGAGAATGTTTTAGTCCATGACTGGATTATGCATTCAAAAATGGTGAGAGGCAATTGCTTGGATTTTGCAACTTATCTATTTAATTATTCAACTATGTTGCCTGACCAGATTACGCATATGAATATATTGCACACTTGCCGTTAGCCAAGTTGAAATGGCGATAGACCACCAAATTCCGTAAATACCTGTGCCCAGAATAGTTAAAGCAATAACGATAAAGGCGAGAGGGAGTATGAGTTGTCTAACGATATTGAAGTACATGGGAATAATGGGTTGTTTTACACCTTGCAAAACGGCACCAGCGACAAAGCTGAGTACATAGGCCGGCAATATAATAGCTTCTATGCGTAAATAACTCACACCAATTTCTATGACGGCAATATTGTCAGTAAAAAGTGAGATAAGAGGGCGAGCAAAGCTAAAAATAAAGACACCACCGAGGATCATCAATGTAATGCCGACTTTAAGTGATTCACGGGTCACTTGTTCCATACGCTGATAGTGTTTGGCTCCAAAATTCACACTAATTAAAGATAGCACCGCAATATTAAGACCAATGGTGGGCAGCAATACGAGTTGCTCAATGCGTAGTGCTATACCTAGTCCTGCAACCGCATCTTCACCAAAGCGAGCAACTGCAGAAGTAATGACTAGCGAGCCCACTGCAATTAAAAACATATTGGCACTGGCAGGAAGAGACTGCCAAAGTAATGCATTGTAGTGAACCCTATTAGGTTTTAAATTACTTAAGTTCAGGCAATTGCCAAGTTTGCTTTGTCGTACTTTGAAGGTTAAATATACTGCAGTTCCAAGTTGGGTTAATGAGGTTGCAGCGGCTAAACCATAGAGCCCCCAGTCAAAACTGAACATGAGTAATGGATTAAGTACTATATTGGCTAAAAATGCGACCATTAAACTATTACGAAAACTAGTGGTATCACCCAGTGAATATAAGATGCCGTTAGCGGCCATAGCATGAGCCAGCAAACCCAAGCAGGGTAAAATGATAGCAAGATATTTCATCGCATCGACGGTGTAAGCGCCTTGTGCACCCATTGCAGTAAATAATGAAGGTGCAGAAATTAATACCAATAACCCGACAGAAATAGCCGTAAGCCATGCGAAGGATAGGGCATGGCCTGCAACCTTTTCGGCTTTTTCTTGTTTACTTTCGCCGAGCGCATTACCGACTAAGGTATTGGTACCTTGGCCTACACCAATAGCAATAGCGAGTCCCATAAAGTAAATCGGAGCTGCCAGTGAAATACCGGCAAGTGCAGTTGATGACAGCATACCAGCATAAAAATTATCAACCACGTAATACATGGTATTGAAGAACATGCCAATACTAGCGGGGATAGCTATTTTTTTTAGTAGAAGCTTGATGGGATCTTTGCTGAGGTCCATTTATTACCTGTGTTAGTTTAATTGTGGATGTTTTCATTTTTAAATGATTGCAAACGATATTTATGTCATAAATTATTCGCATCTTAATCACCATCATAATACGCAATACTGTTCTCATTCTGTTATTATTTTTGCCTCAATAATTAAGTGAGGTGATAGTGTGGTTCTAGACGATTCTCCCAGTTGGCAAGCTGATTTAAGTTCAGAGTTTGATCTGACTTATATGCAAGATTTAACAAGGTTTTTGCAGGCAGAAAAAGACCAACATAAAATTATCTACCCAGATTCATCCAATTGGTTCCACGCTATAGAAGCGACACCATTAGATGAAGTCAAAGTAGTTATTCTCGGTCAAGATCCCTATCACCAACCCAATCAAGCTCATGGATTATGTTTCTCTGTATTACCCGGAATCAAAACACCACCTTCTTTAGTTAATATATATAAAGAGTTGAAAACTGATTTGGGTATTGAACCTGCAAATCATGGCTACCTTGAAAGTTGGGCTAAGCAAGGTGTGTTATTACTGAATGCAGTTTTAACCGTTGAGGATTCCAATGCCAATGCTCACCAAGGTAAAGGCTGGGAGAAATTTACCGACAAGATAATCAGTACAGTCAATGAACAATGTGACCATGTGGTGTTTATGTTGTGGGGTGGATATGCTCAAAAAAAAGGTGAAATGATTGATCATTCACGCCATTTAGTATTGAAAGCACCTCATCCTTCCCCCTTATCTGCATATCGTGGTTTCTTTGGTTGTCAGCATTTTAGTAAGGCAAATGCCTATTTGCAGCAACATGGAAACCGAGTTATTGATTGGCAATTACCACCTGCTTAGCTAGACACTGGCTCTCTCTAAAATTATTAAATTTAATGAGTATGGCTATATATTTCTAATTTTGCGAAGTGGTTACACGTATCTATATCGGTGGTGGTGATAAAGTAAGCGTAACAAAATATTAGGGATAATATGATGAAAATAGCCAATAGCATTGTACTGCTTTTTTTAAGTCTTTCTGTGCAAGCTGAACAAATAACAACACAACAATCTGAGCAAAATATTGGTCAGTCTAATGTGCTCATACGTCAGTCTGAAGACCTTATTAAATCTTCCGAAGATCTTATTTCACAAATAGAAAAACAGAATTTATTTTTGTCTAATAATGGTGTTAAACCTTCATCTACAAATGAACGGGAACAAAATATTAAACATCAGAAATTAATTCTGGAAGAATATAATAAAATTCAGGTGGAACAAGAGATAATTAGAGTTGAATCAAGCAAAATCCAAACAGAACAGGAAAAAATAATTCAGCACTTCATCCGAGTCTCAACGGGGCTGGATAAGAAAATTAGCACCATACTTGATTAATACCTAAACGAAGAAGTCGCTCTCAATTTTTATTGCTAGCATTCTTAAGGATAATAATATTTCTAATTAAGCATAAATAGCCACTCCTTGATACAATGCGCGCCATGATAAAACTTAATCAACTCTCTCTTCGTCGTGGTGCTCGGCTACTATTTGAATCTGCTAACTTAACTATTCATCCGGGGCAAAAAGTAGGGTTAACGGGTGCTAATGGTACGGGGAAATCAAGTTTATTTGCTTTATTTCGTGATGAATTACATGCAGATCATGGTGGCGTGTCGATTCCTGACTCATGGGTGATCGCTCATGTGGCACAAGAAACACCTGCTGTAGATATTGCTGCTATTGAATATGTACTGCAAGGCGATGCTGAATATACGCATTTGCAAGCTAAATTACAGTTGGCCGAAGCCGAACATGATGGCCATAGTCAAAGTGAACTTCATGACAAGTTAGCCGCAATTGATGGCTATACCGCGCGAAGTCGTGCCGGTCGCTTAATGCATGGTTTGGGTTTTACAGGGGAGCAAGAAATGCTACCTGTTACCACGTTCTCTGGTGGCTGGAGAATGCGTTTAAACCTAGCGCAAGCACTGATGTGTCGTTCTGATTTATTATTATTAGATGAACCAACAAACCACTTAGATTTAGAGGCTGTTTATTGGTTAGAAGAATGGCTGCGTAGTTATCAAGGCACTTTGTTGCTGATATCTCATGATCGTGACTTCCTTGATCGTGTCGTGAACCAGATTGTTCATATTGAACAGCAGAAAATGAAGGCTTATACAGGCAATTATTCTGCATTCGAATTGGCTCGAGCCGAACATTTAGCTCATCAACAATCGGCACATAATAAACAACAACGTGAAATCGCTCATATTCGTAGTTTTGTAACACGTTTTAAAGCACAAGCGACTAAAGCAAAACAAGCACAAAGTCGGATTAAAGCATTAGAGCGGATGGAGCTCATTGCACCAGCACATGTTGACTCACCTTTCCATTTTAGTTTCTTCCCACCAACACGTTTGGCTGCACCTTTATTAAGTTTAGATAAAGTTGCGGTGGGTTATAACGAACAGCCACTTATTTCTGGTGTAAAATTATCGTTAGCACCGGGTGATAGAGTGGGATTGTTAGGACCAAATGGTGCTGGTAAATCAACCTTAATCAAGCTTATTGCCGGTGTTTTGCCACCTTTACTAGGTAAACGTAAAGAAGCGAAAGATATTAAAATTGCCTACTTTGCTCAGCATCAATTAGAGCAATTAACAATGGATGAAACGCCATTACAGCATTTGCAACGATTAGACCGAATTGCAACAGAAACAGATTTACGTAATCACCTTGGAGGTTTTGGTTTTCATGGTGATGATGCGCTTGCACTTGTAGGACCGTTTTCCGGTGGTGAAAAAGCACGACTAGTCTTAGCACTGTTGGTATATCAAAAGCCGGCATTATTATTACTCGATGAACCGACTAACCATCTTGATTTAGATATGCGCTTAGCATTAACCATGGCCTTACAAGATTTTGAGGGAGCTTTGGTTGTGGTTTCGCATGATCGTCATTTATTACGAACAGTGGCAGATGATTTATGGTTGGTATCTGATGGCCAAGCTAAAGTTTTTGATGGTGATTTAGATGATTATCGACAATGGTTATTGAATAAAGATAAACCTACTAAAACTGAAACAGTAGCTGGTAATTCGACAGTAAAGAAAAAAAATGATCGACGTGCTGCTGCTGAGGCAAGACAAAAACTACAACCATTACGCAATGCGGTTAAAAAAGCAGAGAAGAAAATGGATGAATTACATACTAAACTTAATGGTGTAGAAGAAAAACTAGCCGATAACAGTTTGTATGAAGATAAAGCAAAAGAACAATTAAAAACCTTGTTGTTAGACCAAGGTAATATAAAATCAGAATTAGACAATGTAGAAATGGACTGGTTAGCGGCCAGTGAAGAATTACAAGAAGCGGAAGAATAGAACCAAAAATGGCACTACTATCATTAAAACAAATCACCGTTAGTTTTGGCGGCCCTAATTTACTCAATAAAGTTGATTTTCAGCTCGATCGAGGCGAACGAGTCTGTTTGGTCGGCCGTAATGGTGCTGGTAAATCAACCTTAATGAAACTAATTGCAGGTGAAATCAAAGAAGATGGTGGTGAAATACTGGGCCAAGGTTTGAAAATTGCTCGCCTTGAACAAGAAGTGCCCGCAGGAACTGAAGGAAGTATCTTTGACGTGGTTGCTCAGGGTTTGGGAGAGATTGCACCGATATTAAGTGCTTATCATGAGGTGCTTCACCGCCTTGAAACAGATTATTCTGAAAAAGTATTAGCTGAATTAGAAAAAGCGCAACATAAATTAGAAGCTGTAGATGGTTGGTCTGTTGAACAGCGTGTTGAAAGCACACTGTCACGTTTAAATTTAGATCCTGATATCGATTTTTCAGGTTTGTCAGGCGGAATGAAGCGACGAGTATTACTTGCTCAAGCCTTGGTGAAAGCGCCTGATATCTTATTGCTTGATGAGCCTACCAATCACTTGGACATTTCATCTATCACATGGTTAGAAGAATTTCTGAAAGGTTATGAAGGCACGGTATTATTTATTACCCATGATCGAACATTCTTACAAGCCTTAGCGACACGTATTGTGCAACTTGATCGAGGTAATTTGGTAAGTTTCCCTGGTGACTATGCTAACTTTATCGTTCGACGTGAAGCAATGCTGGAAGATGAAGCACAGCAGAATGCCTTATTTGATAAAAAACTAGCAATAGAAGAAGTATGGATCCGCCAAGGTGTTAAAGCGAGAAGAACACGTAATGAAGGCCGTGTCCGAGCACTTGAGCAGCTGCGACGTGAACGTAGTGTACGACAAGAAGTGCAAGGTAATGTCAAAATGAAACTGCAAGATGCTGATCGCAGCGGCAAACTGGTTGTTGAAGCGGAAGGTTTAGGCCAAAGTTATGATGGACGGGTATTATTTAAAGATTTTAGTACTGTTATTCAACGTGGCGATAAAATTGGCGTTATCGGGCCAAATGGTTGTGGTAAAAGTACTTTATTGTCCTTTTTGTTGGGACGGAATAAGCCAGAAACTGGCACAGTAAAATTGGGTACTAAAATTGAAGTCGCCTATTTTGATCAGCTGCGTAGTCAATTAGATGAAGAAGTAAGTGTGGTCGATAATGTTGGCCAAGGTAAAGATTATGTTGAGATAAATGGTGCTAGCAAACACGTTATGGGCTATTTACAAGATTTCTTGTTTACACCAGAACGTGCACGGACACCGATAAAATCATTATCAGGTGGTGAGCGAAATCGTTTGTTATTAGCGAAGCTATTTACCCAGCCTGCCAACTTATTAGTGATGGATGAGCCGACTAATGATCTTGATGCTGAAACTTTAGATTTATTAGAAGATTTATTGATGAATTATCAAGGTACATTATTATTAGTTAGCCATGATCGTTCTTTCTTAAATAATGTGGCAACTAGTACTATCGTATTCGATGATGATGGTGATGTACGTGAATATGTCGGTGGTTATGATGATTGGTTACAGCAACGCGCCCAAGATAAAAGAGCGAATACGGTAAGTAAGACAAGCAGCAAACCCAAAGCGACGGTCAAAAAGGTCAATAAAAAGTCATCGATAACCTATCAAGAACAACTTGATTTAGAAACTCTGCCAAAAGAAATAGAGAAATTAGAACTCAAACAGTCTGAATTACACAAAAAAATAAGTGAGCCTGAATTTTATAATCAAGCTGTTGATAAACAGTCTAAAATTCAAGATGAACTAGCCAATTTAACAACAGAGTTAGAAGGCATGTATGAACGATGGGATGCACTTGAGGCTAAAAAAGAAGGCTAATGAGTCCCTTTATCCCCTTCCTTGTTTTTGAGCAGAAAAATGATCAAGGAGAAGTTCGTGTCTGGCAACAATATGATCGACGCTGGTTAGACTTCAATGATGGCTTAGTTCAGTCTGAGATCATATTAAATAGCCCTGAACTCTTACCTCTTCCTCTCAACCGGGCAATGCTGGCCGGAATGATGTTTGTCGACACACCTAAACGTGTTTTATTGGCAGGTATCGGAGGAGGTGTAACAGCTCGTTATTTCTCGGCTTGTTTTCCAGATGTTAAAGGTGAAGCTGTAGAAAAGTCGGAAGTCGTTGCTAAGCTTGCTCAAGAATATTTTGATTTTCCAAGCAATAAAAATTGGCAGATAGTTAAGCAAGATATTCTCGACTATGTGCAAGATTGCCCAGAGAAGTATGACTTAATAGTTGTTGATATTGCTATTGAACAAAAAACACCTGAGTGGCTGATTGAACGACAATTTTTGCAACAATGTCGCTCATTACTGACTAAAAATGGTCATATTGCTTTCAATTTGCTGGTGGATGATGCGAATGGCTTCATGCACGGTGTTTCAGCGCTTCGAGCGGTGTTTGATCGCAGAGTAGTCTGTTTATCACTAGCCACTTACCGCAATATCGTCGTATTGGCCTTTAATAATACACCGACCTATCTTCCTGAAGATGCTCAAACTCGATTAGCTGATCTTGAATCATCATGGGGGCTTGAGTTTAATCAATTTTACCAACAAATTCTTAAAGATAATCCCCCTAATAGTGGTGTTTTTTAGTCGGCATAAAGCCAGCCTAGAGTGATAAGATAGACCTACTTTACACCTGTGGATATCGCAATGGACATAACTGGATTACTAGTCGATTTTATTAAACAACTTAATGGCCTCGTTTGGGGACCACTGATGTTGGTATTGATCTTAGGGACAGGGTTGGTCCTGATGATAGGTTTAAAAGGCTTACCTATTGCCAAGTTGGGATACGGCTTCAAGATGTTATGGCGTGGTCGTGATTCTAAATCAAAGGAAGAAGGGGATATTTCACCTTTCAATGCCTTAATGACTTCATTAGCAGCTACGATTGGCACAGGAAACATTGCCGGTGTAGCAACCGCGATATTTCTTGGCGGGCCAGGTGCGTTGTTTTGGATGTGGATGACAGCATTAGTCGGTATGGCAACCAAATATTCTGAAGCAGTATTAGCCGTTCATTTTCGAGAAACAGATGAAAATGGCAATAAAGTCGGTGGCCCAATGTATTACATCAAAAACGGTTTAAGTAGCCGTTTTGCATGGCTAGGTACTGCCTTTGCAATATTTGGTGCTTTAGCGGGTTTCGGCATTGGCAATACCATTCAAGCTAATTCAGTAGCAGATGTTTTATCGTCAAACCTAGGTGTTTCACCATTAGCAACAGGTATAGTTATGGCTGTATTAGTAGCGATGGTATTACTCGGCGGAATTAAGCGTATTGCCGTGGTTGCCGGTAAATTAGTGCCTTTTATGGCAATATCTTATGTATTAGCCGGTATAGTCATATTGGCCATGCATGCATCTATGCTTCCCGCTGCCTTTGAATTGATATTTACTCACGCATTTACACCCATTGCAGCAACCGGCGGCTTTGCTGGAGCAGCTGTGTGGGCTGCTATACGCTTTGGTGTGGCTCGAGGTGTTTTCTCTAACGAAGCAGGTCTAGGTAGTGCTCCTATTGCTCACGCTGCAGCAAAAACAGATAGCCCAGTACGACAAGGTACGATTGCTATGATGGGAACATTTATTGATACCATCATTGTGTGTTCAATTACAGGTTTAGTGATTATTGTATCTGGAGCTTGGACGAGTGGTGAAACTGGAGCAACACTGTCTTCACTTGCCTTTGAATCAGTATTGCCAGGCTTAGGTGGTGTTATTGTTTCTTTTGGACTCTGCATCTTTGCCTTCACCACTATTCTAGGCTGGAGTATTTATGGTGAAAAATGTGTGGAATTCTTGTTCGGTGTTCGTGCTATCACTCCGTTTCGAGTTCTTTGGATTGTAGCTGTACCTATCGGAGCAACGGCAAATTTATCATTTATTTGGTTGGTGGCCGATACCTTAAATGCCCTGATGGCATTGCCAAACTTGATAGCATTACTACTGCTTAGCCCTGTGGTATTTAAATTAACTAAAGACTATTTTTCTAAGAGTTAAGTTGACTGAACCCTTGATTCTAGAGTTCAGAAATCAATGGAAGTGGAGTTCATGTTCCAAATCAAAGGGTAGCGTCCCATTTAATACTACTCGCATGATCCTTGCTTATATTTTATTACATTAGGATCTGCGCAAGCAGTACACCCAGAGGCATACGTTGCTTCGTCAGTAGGTGGACAAGGGCTGGTAACACACTGAACGCCTGTATTTTTCGTGGCGCATACTGGCTTGTACTCTCTAGTACAAATTTCAGGTCTTGGCTCTTTACACTGTGTAAAATCGTGACTATCTTTTTTCTGATTTTCAGATTCACTCATTACTGAGACAGAATATGATAAACAGAAAAATGTAATACTAATTGCTATTAGCTTACTTATTTTCTTCATGGTCTAGCCCTTCTGACTTTATATTAAGAGTATAAATGAGGAATAATACTTTGATTGTGAATTAGAATTTTATTCATCCAATAAGGCATCGCGACTATCACTATGCAAGCGAGGCATAATCCACATTTCATACATTGATACAACCCACATAAATACAAAAGACAAGCCCATTGCACCACCACCAATAATAACTAACCACGCAAAGTTAGGGTTTAGTTTGGTTAGCCACCATGATGAAATATCAAGTAATAAGAAGACATAAGGCATGACAATAACTGCTGCTTTAAGATATCTTGGTACACCTGCGGCTAGACTAAATATCAGGCCAACAAACATAAAGATGAATGAGATGCCGAATAGGTGGATATGTGACACACGAGCGAGAGATGAGAAACTTGCACCTGTATCTGTTTTAGCTCGTTCAACTACGTTCTCAAATTTAGTAAAATCAGGAATGGGAAGCCCTGATGATGCGTTATGACACATAATACAGTTGGTATCCATAATTTTACGGATGCCGGTATCATAGAATGCTTTTTCATCAGCACCTTTGTGTACCCAGTTGATAATTTTTAAACGGTCTTCATCTGGTGCCATTAACTGCATTGAACCATTTAGTTTAGCTTCAATGATAGAACCTGAGCGTTTACCATAGTAACTGTAAACAATATCATCAACTGATAAGCCCATTTCACCATCTGCTAGTCCATGAGTAAATTGGATTTGCACGATAGCCATCATATAGCCTACTGCAACGACAACTAAGTAGCCGGTAAATAGTGCTTTAAGTGCGATACCTTGGCTACAAAGGTTAATTTTATGTGCGACTGCTTCAGACATAATTGTATTCTCGTCGTTTAAATTGATGGTGTTAATACTATTACAGATTGATCACGGGTAATAGTTTTTTAAGTGTTTATTTAGAAAATACTTGTTTTAATATTTCAGTTGTTCGTGCTGCAGGGTTATCACGGATTTTCTTTTCTTCTTGTGCTATGACCGTAAATAGGCCATTTAATGCTTGTTCAGTCACATAATCAGGAAGATCTAGATTAATCGTTTCGCCAACAAGTGGCAGAGCCGCTACTTGGCCAGTTAAATCATTGTAGTATTTAGTCGTACCCACTTGATTAAGTGAGGTTTCGATACTTGGGCGAAATAACGCTGTTAGTTGACTACTTGTTTTGTCACGGAAATATTGTGTAGCGGCATCATCAGATCCATTTAGAATTGCGTTTGCATCTTCAATACTCATGTCTTTAATAGCATTAACAATTAAGTCTGTTGCTTGAGGTGCGGCAACCTCGGCAGCATGATTGACACTTTGCTCAAACTCATCAGCTAGTGTACTAAGTCCGAATTGTCGCATTAAACCACTTGCTTGTTGTAGTTCAGGCGGCATTGCAATTCGGATTAATTCATTGGCTAGATATCCATCTTTTTGACTAACATTTTCAATCGCTTGGCGAGTACCCACATCTAAGGCTTCTTTTAAGCCAGAAACAATAGTATTGTAGTCTAGCGATGTTGCTATGGGAGCTGTAGAAGTGTCATCTGATAATAGCTCAGCACCAGTGTTGGTTAGATCCTCAAAAAAAGAACCCCAGTCAGCATAAAGTGATGTGCTGTAAATTGTCGTTAGTAATAGTATTGAGCTTGTGATCTTTCTTTGTAGCTTCATGTGGATTCCTTTAATGTTAATGGCCATCGCAAAGCCATAGTAACAAGAGGATAACACTAGCCGAAGATAAGAGATCTATCAATACATGAATAAAGGGGAAATGAAATCTTCCGATTTATTTGGTCAGGCTAGCGAATAAAGCCGGTAATTTTTCAGGTAATTTATTCACATCATCAATGACCATATGTTGATTACCGAAAATATCTCTTACATATTCATCAGCCTTAGGATCAAGGCTGATACAGTAACTATAGATACCTTGTTGATCGAGCTCTTGAACGGCTTTATGAGTATCCTGAATTAATAACTGTTCATCATTCACATCAATATCTGCAGGTTCACCATCAGTTAAAATTAGTAATAATTTCTTATCTGCTTTTTGAGATGAAAGATAATGGGCTGCATGGCGCATAGCACCGCCCATTCTGGTTGAATAAGCTGCTTGCATACCTGCAATACGACCTTTTACTTCATCATCCCAATGTTCACTAAAGCCTTTGATATGGTGATAACGAACATCATGACGCGTATTAGAGTGGAAACCAGCAATGGCAAATTTATCACCTAATTGTTCAATCGACCAAGATAGTAGTGATACAGATTCTTGGCATAATTCTAAAATGGTTTGGCTCGCACCTTGGGGAATATCATTGGTAGATTCTGATAAATCGAGTAATAACATCACAGCAATATCACGACCATCATGTTTATGACTCATATTGATACGAGGATCAGGCTGACTGCCACCTTTTAAATCAATTAATGAGCGAATAGCAACATCGAGATCGAGTTCTGAACCGTCTTCTTGATAGCGAATACGGACATAATTTTGTGGCTTTAATAACTCTAATATTTTTTTCATGCGTTTAAGCACTGCACTGTGTTTTTCTAAGAGCTTATCAATATCTGAGGGATTGCCCTTTGGATGTAGTGCTTCATAAACGCTAACCCAATCTGGGCGATAACTTTGTGAGTGATAATCCCATTCTGGGTAGTGGCGAGGCGGTAGGCCTTCTGGTTCTTCCTCTTCCGTTTGACTCTTACGATTATCATCAAATGATTCTTCTTCGTCACCTTCTTCAATAAATATCCACATATGGCGATTATCATCGCGGTAATCAATTTCGGTGTTATCAAAAAATACATTAGCTAGCTGATCACTTTGAATACGTGTTCTAGCAACATAGGAAAGACCGATGCTGGCAATTTCTTTAGTACTGGATTCGCCTTTATTCATCATGTCTTCAAAGCGACCAACAAATTCCAGTAAATCTGGGTCGGTGTAACCATGAGTAGGATCAAGTAGTGCCAGTGAAAGCATAGCAATACGATGACGAAGGCAAGATTGTGTTTCAGGATCACAAGCACCTTCAATAGGACGAGGGTGTAACTTGATGAATAGTTGACGTAATCCAGGGTATTGTCTGATAGCCAGTGTTTCAACGCGAGCATCTTCGACAAATTCCACTGCCATACGTTGGAAGGGGCTGTAATTATCAGCAATAAGAGGACGAGTCCACCGCTGATGTGCCGCCATATGCGCTAAGGTTGCACGATAGCGATCAATACCTGAAACACCATTGATATCTTCATAGACATCAGGAATTCTTAGGCCTAACTGGTCAAAATAAGGTTGTGGTTTACGTAATTCATCGAAGCCAAGCGAGTAAGGAACTAACTGCGGATCAGACTCCCATAAACCTTGCATATAGAGGTTGAGTTGTCGTTCATAGTCATAGAATAAGGTGCCATTACGTTCACGTTGCAGAATCGCCAGACTGTCAGCAGATTGAAGACTAAAGAAATCTCTTTGTCTTTCAGGATGAGTACTGTAAAAACGAATACCGTAGTCAATCCAGTTTTTAATTCCAGACAGTGGTAACTGACTAATCAGATAGGGCATTTTGGCTAATAAATCAGACAAGCTAGGACTTGGAATGGTGGCATGGTGACCATGAATAGAAACAGAGGTCTTTTCCATCATGTCGAAGATAAGATCGAAATAGCGTTGTAAGGATTCAATATCACCTAAGCGACGAACAATAGGTGGCAGGGTTTGTAAAAATACAGGTATCGCTTTACCGTTAATGGTGCGAGAGAATTTCCATACAGTTTGAGAAACTAAGCCAAGTGCTTCTTCGCCAAGGTGTGCCGCTATTGCAGGCATGTCTTCCATATAACTCAGTACTGGTTCAACACCGCGACCAATCATACAGATGAGTGATGCACCTTCAAGATAGTCCTCAATGCCTTGTTCAGACAGTAGGGCGCTAGCCTCGTCCATACACTCATCAAAGACAGGATCAATTTGGTCAAAGCCACATTTTAGCTTTTCTCTATAGGGATTTTCTAATTCTTCACTCATAGTGAAATAGTTAGCTTATGCAAAAATAGTATTAATGGCGTGATCTAAAGTGTCACGAATGTCAGCATCATCAGTAATCGGTCTTACTAATGCCATTTTACATGCAGCTTGAGGGCCAATACCTTTATCCATCAATGTTGCTGCATAGGTGAGTAGGCGAGTAGAAATACCTTCATCAAGACCATGACCTTTAAGGTTACGGGCTGTACCTGCAACTTTAACTAGTTTGTCAGCTAAATCCGCATCAATGCCCGTTTCTTTCTGCAAAATACTGGATTCAACTTCAGCCGTAGGATAATCAAACTCAAAGGCTGTAAAACGTTGTTTGGTTGATTGTTTTAAGTCTTTCAGTAGACTTTGGTAACCAGGGTTATAAGAAATAACGAGTTGGAAATCAGGATGTGCTTCGAGTAATTCGCCTTTTTTATCTAAAGGTAATACGCGACGATGATCGGTCAATGGGTGAATCACAACCGTTGTATCTTGGCGAGCTTCAACAACTTCATCTAGGTAACAAATGGCACCAATACGTGCTGCAACGGTTAATGGACCATCTAACCAACGGGTGCCATTAGCATCCAATAAATATCGACCTACTAAATCAGAAGCTGTCATGTCTTCATTACAGGCAACGGTAATTAAAGGTTTATTTAATTTCCATGCCATATGTTCGATAAAACGTGATTTACCACAGCCTGTTGGACCTTTAACCATAACAGGTAGACGTGCTTCATAGGCGGCAGAGTAGAGTTCTACTTCATCACTTTGTACTTGATAGAAAGGTTCTTCTTTGATTAGGTATTGGCTAGTATCGCTCATAATAATGACTTCTTGGTTAGAGAAAGAATTCAGAAAAGAAAACGGAATTTA
>ENA-ORXI01000370-ORXI01000370.1-sediment-metagenome-genome-assembly--contig:-NODE-370-length-36985-cov-9.965346_pt1 | contig 36985 bp, 34 predicted proteins | sample MGYA00237861_ERZ511468 | MGnify/ENA primary metagenome ERZ511468 (study PRJEB26299, sample SAMN06266213) | sediment metagenome | isolation source: Hudson Canyon methane seep mesocosm | place: USA:Hudson... | reverse complement strand
AGACTGGTTTGATTTCCCATCAATAATTAATTCAAGTTCTTTTGTATTCATAACATACTCCTTTAAAGTAATCCACCCGTTAAAATACTGATTCCAATTCCAACAGCTATTCCTGAACCCACTTTTTTACCATCTGATTTTAAAATAGCCAGTTCAAGTTCCACAAGCTCAAGAAACTTTGTATCATCAATATTAGCTATATCGATACTTTGTTTGTTGAGTTTTTTTATTACATTTTTTGTTGCTATTTCTTTTACTTTACTGTCGAGTTCATTTTGTAATTCATTAAACATTTTTAGTCCTTTTTCTCTTTATTTTTTCTCTTGGAATTATTGTAACAATGCTGTTCCCTTTAAATACAGCATTAAAACTATTCTCAAAACCTGGTACTGGAAGGTGGCTTGTGTAGCTACTGGGAACTATGTCTTTAAAAACCCTTTGAAGATACTCAACAGTTCTGTGAGTTTCATATTTTGAACAGTTTAGATTATTCATAACTCTTTCCAAAAACCTTTGTCCTGCGTGGTAGGTAATATGTATCATGATGATTTCCTTAATTGTTGTTAGAAAGTATATTATTTAGTCTAGACACATTATGACTATTAGACAAAATTTACTTCAATTTTTGATGTGATCATATCTACGCATGCTAGAGCAGTAAAAAATAGATTTTATTATTATTTAATTTAGAATTATTCTGGTACTATAAAATAAATAATTAACTTATTATTAATATAATTTTGTGGAAAGGAAATTAAATGTCAGAAATAAGTACTTTGAAAAAATACAAAATTATTCTAGAAGAATTTGAAAACAAGCAAAATAAAATGTTAACTGCTTATGATCAAGTATTAATTGATAAATTAGATCTTAGTCCAAAACAAATAGATAGACTTATAAAAGAACTTAGTTTTGAATTTAACAATATAATTGAAATTAAGGGAACAAAAAAAAAGACATATAAACTTACCAAACCTATTGATCTTTTTGTAGAGGCATTTGATAAATCTGAGGAAATTGGATGGTTTTTCAACATGGCTCATGATGCAGACCCAGATATATTTAGGAAACTTGAACAATTTACAAATGAAAACAAAAATATATATAAATTCCAAAATACTCCATTTGAAGATCTCTCAACAGTAGAAGAAAAAAATATTTTTAGAAAATTAAAGCGTGCAGTAAAAAACAGAGAATATGTAAAACTTAAATATAAATTTACTACTAAAGAGTATGACAACTTACGATGCTTAAAACTAATTTTCATAGATAATAATTGGTATCTTGCATTTAGTGATAATCAAGATAAGTTAAGACTTGGCAGAATATCATTTATAAAAGAGGTGAATTATGCGACAAAAGCTGAATCATTTCAACTGTCAGCCGTTAAAGATCATGTCACTTTTCTAAATACTAAACTTCAAAATTCAATGACAAAGTATGGTGCAAAGATAAAAAAAGCGAAATTTAGGGCATTACCTAGAATATCTCGATATTTCGATAACGGGATGAAAAAGTTTTTGAGTACTCAGAAATTTATAGAAAAACTTGATGATGGCAGTATTTTGTTTAGTCTTGAGTATTCACAAGAAATAGAAATTTTGCCATTTGTTCAAAGTTGGATGCCAAACTTAATTATACTAGAACCAATTGATTTAAGTGAAACCTATATGAAAAATTTGGAAATTACAATAAATAACCATAGTTAGTCAAATATTGACTAACAAGTTTTATACGCTATTAAAAATAAATCAAGGAAACAAAGAAATGCGAATATCTTCAATTATAGGTAAATCTTATACATCTACGTTATTGATAAATAATCAGTTTGTAAAAAAAATGAAAAATAACTTTATGACAAGTAAAATTTTCTTGTGAAAAAGAAATTATTTTTACTGGGAGGTTATGACCTAGAAATGCTTGAAATAAAAAGTATCTTAGATGCTTATAAAATAAGCTATGTAGATAAAAAACTATCTTGGGGTTCAAAACTTAGTGAGTATAAAAATGAATTAAATTTTGACGGGATAATTTATGCAGTTGAATTGGAAGAAGACATCACACCCCCTGCAAATTATATACAAATAGATCATCATGGTATAAATGACAATAATCCATCATCATTAGAACAAGTTGCAAGTATATTAGATATATCGCTTAATAGAAAACAAGAACTTATATCTGCAAATGATAGTAGATATATAGAAGGTATGAAATTAATAAACGCATCTGAGGATGAAATAAATGAAATAAGAAAGCAAGATCGTAAAGCACAAGGTATAACAAATGAGGATGAAATCTTAGCAAAAAAGTCAATAGAAAGATCGAGTTCTCACATTGTATATTCATTGACGGAAAAATTTAGTGTTGTAAGTGATTTTATATATTATATTCATGAACAATATATTATTTATAATGACAGAAAAATTATCTTTTATAATTACGAAAAAAATAAAATTATAGAATATTTAGAAAAATACAACATTACTATAAATAATTATTATCATGGTGGAGGTGAATTTGGATTTGTGGGTATTAAAGAGAATATATTAAATAAAAATCAAATAAAAAAAATCATAAAGGAGTTTAAATATAAATGAAAAACGAAGAAAAAGCGATCTACAGTTACCATACTTTTATGTTACCTTTTATTATTAAAAATGAAGAAAACAAAAAAAGCGTAATAAAAAATTGGAACCTCGATACATATAAAGCTTGTTATAACGAAGAATCATATTTTCATGGTTTTTTTAAAGATAGTATGTTTAATTCAAGTAACAACAGTGAGTTTTATACACGAAAAGAATATTCAAATACTAAATTTATAGTAAAAAAGAGAAAAGAATATAACTTACTTTTGGAAAATATAAATTTAAGAATTTTTGATACGGGTATTGGAGTTTTAACCTTTAACATTATAAATAATGATTATGAGGATGTTAAAAGTATTCTAGAAATAAATGATTATGCTAGAAGAATTTACCCTGAATATTTAGATAATGAACAAAAGTGTTCTTTATTGCCTGAGTATATAAAACTTCATGATATTTCTGAAAATTTTATATATAAAGAAGAAGACACAAAACCAACAATTTCAAAAATTATCACAAAGTTGATTGGTAATGAAATAACTCCAGCAATTGATGATAGGATGTTTACTCTTTGTTACTATAATAATTCTAAAATTTCTGATGAATTAAAAACAGACTATGAAAATCATGATAAATGGTATGAATATGTTTTTATTGATGGTGCTGGTAAAACTGTTCAAAATAAAAAAATGCAAGCTAAACTTATGGAAAAGGCCACTTATCCAAGATGGCAAGAATCAGGAACTATGTATGGTATGAGTAAATACTCTTTTGTCTGTCTTACCAATGCTGGTTTTCCTTTGAAACACATGCAAACTATCTATTTTAGCATGTTTAGTTTATTACTTATGGTAAGAGCTACTATTCTTAAATTTTCTTCTGAAGTAAGTTCTATTGCAGTTAAACTTGAAGATAAATCAACATCAGAAAAAGTAACTGATTTGTATGAAAATTATATCAAGTTTGTGAATAAATTTTATTTTAGAGAAATAACTGCAAAAGATCAAGGGTTAGAACTCTATGAACAAGCAATAGATATTTTCAAAATTGAACGAGATATTAAAGATTTAGATTCAGAGCTTGAAGAACTTCATAAATACATTGAATTAAAAGAAAAGAAGAAGTCTGAAAAAGAGCTTGAAAAAACAAATCGTAATTTAGAAATTCTTGCATACATTGGGGGTGCTTTGGTACTTCCTTCAATTCTAACTGGCTTTTTTGGTATGAACATTATTGAATTTATACCAGAAAATCATACCGTGAATGAATTGGCTATATATATTATTTTAAGTGCATTGTGTTTGCCAATTGGTTTATTCATAAAAGATAAATTTTTTAAAAAGGAGAATCATGAGTAAGTTTAAAGTTGAGTTTACACTCAAACAACACACCCCCATCATTCATTTTCAAAGTGAACAAAGTGGGGCAACATTAAGAGCAACGGAATTAAAACCTAAATTTGATAAGTTTTTAATAAAGTATGCTTTTGAGAATAAGGAAAAGTATTCAACATATTTAATTGACAAGGATAAAGATGCTTTTGACTATAAGATAACGATTGAACAAAACATATCAAAGTCCGAATCAATTAAGGATAGAGATCCTCTGTTTTTTGGGAATATGGGTGATGGGGAAGATAAAGAATTTAAAACGAATAATAGTACTTTTAAAATTATATTTTTCTCATTTAAAATAGAGTTATTGGATTTAATTAAGAATAACTTTGAAAGTTTTATCGCAAATACAAATTTTGGAACAAGACAATCTAAAGGTTATGGAAGTTTTTATCTTAATAAAGATTATGAGAAATCTCTTGTAAAACACAAGTGTTATAAGTTCACTTCAAATCCCAATAAATATAAAGAAGATATTAAAATATTATATTCATTTATGAGACAAGGTATAAACCTACCAAATAGAGAAGGAACTAGATTTTATTCTAAACCATCTATTTTTCTCTACATGAAAAATCAAAATATAACATGGGATAAAAAAGCCATCAAAGAGAAATACTTTTCTACAAGACTAAATGAACAAAAAATTAAACATATTGAAGCAGATAACTGCGTTAATTATTCAACAAACAATAAACATTTGGTTAGGGATTTGTTTGGTTTATCAAGTGAACAAGAGTGGTACACATATAGAAAAGCTAGAATATTAAAAGAAAACAAAGAAATTGATAGATTTAAATCTCCTATAACATTTAAGCCTATTCTCTCTGGAGATAAGAAAAATATCGAAGTATATTTTTGGGCAGATGATACTATTGAAAAAATACTTAATAAGGAATTCTTAATAAAAGTAGATAAAAAAGGTGATTTAAAACTATCGACTCCAAATAAATTTAATTTTGATGATTTTTTTAATTTTACATTTAATATTAACTTATCAAAACATATTCAAAGTGAATATCATAATCAATCAGAATATACTACATTAAGTAGAATATTTAATGAAATAAGGGGGAACAAATGAATCACATAGCTTTAACAATTGGGCCAATCTATAAAACATTAGCTAATGCAAAAAAACCAAAAGATCTTTTTGCCAGTAGTTATATATTTTCATATATTATGAAAAAAATTATTGGAAAATTTAGGGATAGAGAGTTTATAACACCCTATATAGAAGATGAATCAATTTTTGATGATGAGAATCAAATCGGATTGTTTCATGACAGATTTATTTTTAAAAGTAAAGATGGTGATATTAATAAGCTAGAAAAAACTATTTTAGATGTTTGTCAAGATGTTGCTACTGGGTTAAATATAGATTTACACCAAGTAAAGGATTATCTTCAAATTAATTACTTAGAAAAAGATATAGAGAGTTCTAAAAATCCTATTTTAGAACTAAGTCCTTATCTTGATACCAAAGAGTTATTTTTCAATGTTTGTCAAGATGAAACATTCCCTCAAAGTCTACGAAGACAAAAAGGCGATAATGACAATTTTCTTACAGAGGGCAAAAGTATTATTCATGATTTAGAAAAACTATCTCATAATAAATATTACTGTGTAGTACATGCTGATGGTGATAATATGAGCAAAGCGATTGTGGACAGCTCAAAAATTGAGGCAGTATCTAAAAACCTTTTTGAGTATTGCAAAAAATCTAATGAACTTATAAAATCTTTTGGTGGGCAAACGATCTTTGCAGGAGGAGACGATTTACTGTTTTTCGCTCCAGTATTAAGCAAAGAAAAAAGCAAAACAATATTTGAACTTTGTGATGAAATATCAGTTGATTTCAATAATAGATTTAAAGAATCAACTATTAGTTTTGGAGTAAGTATTAATTATATTAAATTTCCACTGTATGAAGCAGTTGAGAATAGTAGAGATTTACTGTTTATTAAAGCAAAAAATACTCAAAAAAACAATATCGCATTTAATGTTACTAAACATAGTGGACAATCTTTTGAAACAATTATCCATAAAAGTAATAAAGAAGTTTATGAAAACTTTTTAGTATTCACTTCAAATACTCAAGGTGGAGAAGATATGGATAATTTCCTACACTCTATTCATCATAAAATTGACACTTATAAAACTACAATAAATATTATTGCAACAAATAAATCTAAACTTCAAAACTTTTTTGATAATTATTTTAATGAAACAAGTCATGAAGAATATAAATCGTTTTTTGAGGCACTTATAGATTTTATGTATGTGGTTTACCAAGATAATACAATAGAGAAAAAACTAGATTTGGTCTATGCGACTCTTAGATTTATAAAATTTGTACGAGGAGATAAAGTATGAGGTATCTAGTAACGCTTACCCCTCTTGAAGCATTTTTATTTGGGGGAGATAATACTTTTGGAAAATTGGGTGATGATATAAATGGATCATATCTGGTTAAAGGGCGACAATTCCCGCAACAAAGTGCACTTCTTGGGATAATAAAAAAAGAGATTATGACACAAAGTGAAGTATTAACTAGAAAAGTTAGAGGTGAATGGGTTGATAGTAATAATAAGCAAAAAGCAAATGCTTTAGTAGGAAATGAAAAGTTTGATATATCAAATAATTCACTACAAGATTTTGGATCTATCAAATCCATTGAACCAATCTTTTTGATGAAAAATGATAAAAAATATATCAAAAGAATTAATCTAAGTAACTGTATTTATAAGAATGGGTTGCTAAGTGCGTTTAACCCAAAAATAGGTATCTACGACAATTTTATCTGTCTTGACACAAATGAAAATATATCGTCAGAAAAGATATTTAAGGCAATAGAACAAATTGGAAATAAAACTGGTGGGCTAGAAAATTCACTTTTCAAAAAAACAGCATATAAGCTATTAGATTCATTTAAATTCGCTTTTTATTTAGAGTCAGATTATAAACTTCAAAATTCAATCGTAACTTTAGGTGCAGATAGAAGTAGTTTTAAACTTGAAATTAAAGAGGATAACTCTTTATTGGATTATTCAGACAATGATAGTTATCTCACACTATTAAGTGATAGTTATATAACAATACCATTAAAAGGTAATTGTGAATTTGCAATTACTAGGGAGATAAGTTATCAAAGCCTAAAAAATCAAAAGCACGCATATAAACCAAATACATTCGAAAAAACGGAAAAAGTTTTTCTGTATGAAAAAGGTTCGGTTATTATCAATCCAAAAAAAGAATTGATTGATAATTTAAACAATAAAAACTGCCAAAAAATTGGTTATAACACATATACATATAAAGGACAAAATTAATGAAAACAGAATTATATAAAATCACAACGTTAAGTAATCTTCATGTAGGAAGTGGAGATATAAATTTCGATGTAATTGATAATCAAGTACAAAGAGATAGTATTACTAATTTGCCAATGATTAACAGTAGTTCCTTAAAAGGTGCCTTTAGAGAACATTTTTCAAAAGAAGGTACCGAAGAATCCAATATGGTTAAATATATTTTTGGTCCAACAAATGGTGATAATAACTCACACCAAACTGGTGCATATAGTTTTTTTGAAGCACAATTACTTACAAGACCTGTAAGAAGTAATGTTAAGTCTTATTTTAATGCAACATCTCCTGGTATTTTAAAAAGTTTACTTGAAACTATTAAAGAGTTCGATATTAATTTTAATGAAGAATTAACAACTCAATTAGAAAAGTTATCCAGTATCAAAGTAGAAAAATCAAAACCAATAATTTTTGAAAATATTACAAATGCAATTTTGGAAGACGAGAAAGCAATATTTTATAACTTTGATGCCTCAATAGTAAGCGAATTTTTGGGAAGTGATATAGCTTTATTTCATGACAATGATTTTGCTGATTTGGACTTACCAGTACTTTCTAGAAATTATCTAGAAGAGGGCGTAAGTAAAAACTTATGGTATGAAGAAGTTGTTCCTAAAAAATCTACATTTTCCTTTATTATTGCGAAACCTACAAATGTTGATGAAAAAGATAAAAAACAAAAAATAGATGGTTTTGAAAATAGATTTGATAAAGATGGTTCAAAAGTACAATTTGGTGCAAATAAATCTATTGGATATGGGTTTTCAAAAGTTACGAAGGCATCCTTATGAGTAAAAAGAACATAGAGAAACACATTCCAAAAGCCATAGAAGTTTTAGAGGCGAATTTTGACAATGGTATAATTCCATCATCATACAATGGCTATATATCTTCATTTGGTGCCAGTGTTATTCAAAGTGGCCTTAAGCCTACCCTGGCACTTTTTGAAAATGAAAATGCCAATACAAAAGAAAAAAAACAATTACTACCATTGCTTATATTGGAAATTCTAGATGAAGATACAACGGAAACTTCATTATTACGGTATATTTTAATGAAAAATGACGAAAGTTATTTAAAAAAAGAAATCATGGATATTGCAATTGCAGTCAAGCTATCTATTAGAACGTTTAAACTTGAAAAAGGTGAAAAAAATGAGTAATGCAAATATAGGATGGCTTTTTTATAAAGATTATTTTTCGGATATAAATTATTCTAATTTAGAAGATAAGTCAAATGAAAAAACTATTGAAGCTAAAGTGAAAAATATACTTTTACAAACTCCAAGTATTGAAGATACTGAAGTATTAGGTAATGCTCATTTTAAAGCTACTACTACATATCCAGGATTAATACTAGGAAGTGGAAATGCACATGAATTACCAGGAATTAAAGGTCAAGCAATTTTAGGTTTTTCATTTGATTATACAAGTGGGCTACCTATAATTTCTGGAAGTAGTATAAAAGGTGTTTTAAGAAGTGCTTTTAAACATACTGATTATATCAAAGAGTATCTAGATGATAGTATAGATGTAACAGGATTAGAAAAAGAAATATTTGATAATAGAGATATCTTTTTTGATGCAAATATTATTGAAGCCGATGGACTTAGCAAAATATTAGGAGACGACTTTTTAGCACCCCATGGTGAGGACCTATTGAAAAATCCCGTACCCCTTAGATTTATAAAAGTTTTACCAAATATTACTTTCAGATTTGATTTTGAGTTAAATGATGGCGTAATTTCGAAAAGTTCAAAACTGAAACTGTTCCAAAATATTTTAGATGACTTAGGTCTTGGAGCAAAAACAAATGTTGGGTATGGGAAGTTTACTAGTTTCTTACCGTATAAAACTAAAGAAGAGGTAGAGCAAGAAAAACACGATTTAGTATTGAAAAAAGAACAAGAGGAACTTCAACGTCAGAAATTAAATGAAGAACTTAAAAAACAAAAAGTAGAAAAAGCACAAGGTATTTCAGAACTGAAAAATTGTAAAGATATAAAAACTGCAATGAAAATTATAAATGAGTCTTTAGGTAAAAAAGCAAGTCCTACTGTTGAACAGAAAGAGTTTATAGAGAACTTTTGGAAAAAACAAAAAAATAAAGCTCCTAAAAGTGAAGTTAAGTTTTTTAAAAAATTTATAAGTATTTAATATAATGTTTACAAATACTTTTGAACAGATTTTTACGAAACAAAAATTTCAAAAAGCACTTGATGAAATTTCATCAAGTGCAATAGGTCTTGATGAAGTAAATTTTAAAGCTTTTACTTCAAAACTAGCTAAAAACATAGATACTCTTATTGAAGATCTCATTAAAGGTTCATACTCTCCTGAACCTTTAAAACAAATAGAGATAGGTAAACCAAATTCAGATGAAAAGAGGCCAATAGCATTATCAAGCATAAAAGATAAATTGGTACAAAGAGTGCTTTATAAAACTTTAAATAAATTCTTTGATGGATTATTTTCAAATAAATCTTATGCCTATAGAAAAGATAAATCAACATTAAAAGCTATAAACAGAGTTAGTGAATTTATACTTCAAAAAAACTATTTTATTTTAAAAACTGATATAGATAATTTTTTTGAGACTATAAATCATGATAAATTGCTTTTAATACTAAATAAACAAATCTCTGACAAAAGAATTATTCGACTTATATCTCTTTTTTTGCAAAATGGAAGTTTTAAAAAATACAATTATACTAACCATAGAGATGGTATTCACCAAGGTGATATATTGTCACCTCTATTATCAAATATCTATCTTGACAGAATGGATAAATTTTTAGCTACTTATGAAATATCATTTGTAAGATATGCAGATGATTTTATTATTTTAGTAAAAAAAGAGAAAGAATTAAAGACAATATATGAAAAACTAACGATTTTTCTAAAAAGCCTTGATTTAACATTGGGGGAAGATAAAACTTCATTAACTACAGTGAATGAAGGTTTTACTTTTCTAGGTGTTGATTTTAGAGGAAGAAATAAATCAATTAATAACGAACGATTGCAAAAAGTCATATCTAAACTTCACAGTTTATCAAAAAACAAATCGGGATTTTATAAATATATTAAAGAAGTAAATAGCTATTTACTTGCATTAAAAAACTATTATCTTAAAATCATTACAAAAAATTCAACACAATATAACCTTCTCCAAGAAAATTTAGTTGATAGTATCGCACATAAAGTTTTTCTTTGTAAACAAAATAAACAAATCAGTACAAAAAAGGAGTTCAAAATAGCTATAGGTGAAATTAACTTAAGCATTTTATTTGATATTGAACTTATTAAAGATAAAACTGAATTAATTATTGCAAAAGCTTATGAAAAATATTTATCCAATAAATCATATAAGGACAGTATTTCAAAAATAGAAAAAAAGAAAAATAAATATGCACGAAAAATTTCAAGTGTTACAACATTACATATTTCTACTCCTGGTCTGATGCTAGGTATTTCAAAAAATAAATTTACTATAAAGCGGTATGGTAAGGTACAAAATTCATATGCAATTGATAAAATCACAAGAATTATACTTGAAGGCAAGGGATTTACTCTTAGTTCAGATGTTATCAAAAAATGTGCTTCCAAAAGTATTACAATTGATTTTATAGATAGATATGCACTTAATTATGCATCACTCATAACTTATAAAAGTACTCTTGCTCAAACTGTACATAAACAAGCCATGGTTTTAAATACCCCTTTGCAATTAAAACTTGCAAAAGAGTTTATAAAAGGAAAATCAAAAAATCAAATCAATTATATAAAATATCTAAATAAATATCATCAAATATTCGAAAATAATATAAGTAAAATGGAATATTTAATACATCAAATTAAGAAACAAGCTACAACGATAAGTGAATTAATGGGATATGAAGGAAGTATTTCATCTTTGTATTGGGAATGTTTAAGACTTATACTTACTGTTCCTTTTGAGAAAAGAGTTACCTTGGGTGCAAGAGATATAGTAAACTCCAGTTTAAATTATGCCTATGCAATCTTATATGGTAAGATACAACATTCTCTGGTTCATGCAGGACTTAGTTTAAACATATCTTTTTTACACTCTATAGATACAAACAAACCAACTTTGACTTTTGATATGATTGAAGAGTTTAGAACATTTATTGTTGATCGAACAATTATCTCTATGTTAAATAAAGATGAACCAATAAAACTAGGAAATGATGGATTACTTACAAAGTCTAGTAGGCAATTAATTTCAAAAAATATTAAAAAAAAACTTGGTAGCTATACGATGTGGAAAAAAGAGTCTGTAAAAGTTGAGAATATTATTATGACTCAGTGTTACAAGTTAGCAAAAACAGTTGAAAATCATTCCTTTCAATATAAAGTATTTATTGGAAAGTTTTGATGTATTATCTAATTACTTATGATGTGATAGACAATAAAAATAGAAAAAAAATTAGTGACTTATTAGAAACCTATGGATATAGAGTTAATTATTCTGTATTTGAATGTGAGTTAAATAAAACAAAACTAAAAAAGCTTCTAAATGAAATAGAATCTAAAAAATTCATAAATAAAAAAAGTGATAGTTTGAGATTTTATCATATATGTAAAAACTGTGTTCCTAAATCATTTGAAGTTTCAAATAGAGCTGATATATTTGAAGAAAAGGAGTTATTTATATGAGAAAGCCTTGCGAACTTTTTTAAATATAAAATATAGTAAAAAGTAATATAATTAAAAATCTGAACTTGGCAAAAGTGTATTAAATAGTTTATTGGAAATTCAATTTGAGAACTTTTATTTTAATTTAAGCTTGCGAGCCTTATTTTAGGTGCCTTCCAATATATGTATTTCTGTAAAAGTTAGAGATTCTATACTCTTTAACTTTTATTCAAGCACATTTGCGAACTATTTTTTAGAACAAATACCTATCTCTTGGTCTTTGTTCCAGAAAAATGTCAAAAGTGCCAGGTTGTTATTTAAAAATCCACTGTTATTTGCGAACTTTTATCCTGAGATGCCCTTATAAGGTTAGAAAAGGAATTATTTGATATAGTTAAATTATTAAAATAGCCAGTCAATGGCTATTCACCTCACTTAGTGTGGGGTAGTTATTTTGAGACCTTAATAGAGCTACACATATACCCTCTGTTAACGTGATTCACCTCACTTAGTGTGGGGTAGTTATTTTGAGACTAGTATTCCCGATGTTCAGATACCACTTAATACGATTCACCTCACTTAGTGTGGGGTAGTTATTTTGAGACTATTTCTGCACTCATGTTCCTTGCTTCTGTAACGAATTCACCTCACTTAGTGTGGGGTAGTTATTTTGAGACTAACCTGCATAAATTACGGGTTCGAACAGTCTCATACATTCACCTCACTTAGTGTGGGGTAGTTATTTTGAGACACCTTTAGCAAAAGTCTCAGAACACTTATCACAAGGATATTCACCTCACTTAGTGTGGGGTAGTTATTTTGAGACAATGTTATCGTTGATGTCTTCCTTGGCTGAAGATTCACCTCACTTAGTGTGGGGTAGTTATTTTGAGACTTAGCTTCTTCAGCTTCTATAAGTTCTTCTATTATTCACCTCACTTAGTGTGGGGTAGTTATTTTGAGACGTCTAGCAATAATGGACTTTAGAATTAACTTATCTGTAGATTCACCTCACTTAGTGTGGGGTAGTTATTTTGAGACTTGTTGTTAACAATCTTTGTACCCCATTCAGCAATATTCACCTCACTTAATGTGAGGTGAATATTTAGAGGTAAATAAAAGTGTAATAAAAATTGATTTGATATCACTTGAAAAGAAACATTATCATCAATATAAAAGTTAATATTCGCAATAATCTTCATCTCGATACTATTAATAAAATAAGGATAGTTAATAATGACATTAGTTTCAATAATAGGTGACTTTCATTCTTCAATATTACCAATATATTATCAGTTTAAAAATAATATAAAAAGACATATTATTATATATGATGATTTTCACGGTGATGTAAAAGAAGCGAAAAACATAATAAAAGGTATAAAAAGTTTTAATAAAAAACATAAAATCGATATGAAAACATATACATATTGTATTGATGAAGACAGTTATGAAGCTATAGATAAAACTATAGAGTTTATTAAAGAGAAAAGTAAGAAAATAAATAAACTATATTTAAACACTACTGATGGCCTATCAAATATAAACACATTAATAGGTATAAAGTTACTGCCACTAGGAGCAAATCTTATATCATATGATAGATTTGATAATGAAACTAATATTGTCACGCAAAATAGTATGGATAGTTATAAAGTAGATGAAGTAATACCAATATTAGACCATTTTTTATTAAGAAATATTGAAGTTGAAAGTATTGGAAATAAAAAATTTGCCAAAAAATATCAAAATGAAATATTATCTATCTTCGAATCACACTACAATGAATTTAAAACTTTTGCGTATTATGTGCAAAATGAATATTTACCTACTCTTGATGATAGAAGATTTAAAAAAATAAATAAAATTATAAGTAGAATGCAGATAAAAGACTTAAAGTCAAACCAAAGTCTTATTACAGGTGGATTTTTCGAATATTATATTTATTTGAAACTTAAAGACTTGAACTTCGATGATATAGAGATTGGCGTTACTGTAAAAAAATATATTGATAAAAAAAACTATATACCAAATGAGTTTGATATATTAATAATGAAAGAGAATCATTTGCATATGGTAGAATGCAAATTTACAAAAAATATAAAACTTGATAGTATAGTTTATAAGTATATGGGATTAAAACCATTACTTGATGATGATGGAAAAATTTGTATTGTCACAAGTTATGATGAACCAGAAAATATAAATATTGATGACAATCCTGTGGCACATTTACCTTATAAGAGAGCATTAGAAAATAAAATTTTATTAAAAGGCAATCCCTTAAATAATATAGGTACGTTTATTAATGAGGTTAGAACATATTTTGAATTAATATAATAAAAGGAAGTTTATGAGTACTAAAGTTCAAATCGTTAAGAGACTAGAAGTAATAAAAAATTTAATAGAACTTGAAGACGAAGATATGATCCATATTCAAATCGATACGTTAAAATTAGAAAAAAATGAAGAATTGGCAAATATTATTACAATTTTGGAAAATGATGATTATACTAAAATAAATAAAGCTATAGATGATTACGTTTATGGATACAAAAATGCAAAACTTACTCCTCATCAACAAGAAGTATTTAATAGTGTTACTGAAAACATTAATTCTATTTTAAATAATTACAATATATCCTCTACTAAAAAACCCAAAGAAAACTTTATTTCACTTAACGGTTCAGCAGGTACGGGTAAAACATTTTTGACATCAAAGCTTGTAGAAGAATTTTTAAAAAAAGAGTATAAAGTACTACTCACAACGCCTACTCACAAATCATTAAGTGTTGCAAAATATATGATAAATAGTAATAATATACATATTAATGCGAAAACATTACAGTCATATTTAGACCTTAAATTAAAAGAGGATGATTTACTAGGTACTAAGTCTTTTCAAAGAGATAAAACGCAAGATATGAATGATTTTGAAAAAAATCTTGATATATTAATCGTAGATGAAAGCTCAATGATAAGTAATGAATTACTTAACTTTATAGAAGAAAATTTAGAACAAAATAAATTAAAAACTGTACTCTTTATTGGGGACCAATATCAACTTCCTCCAATTGATGAAGGTCAAAATGGTGTAGTATCACTTCCGATGCAATATCAATTAACTCAAATTGTAAGGCAAGCAAGAGATAGCTACATCAAAGTTATAGCAAATGAGATAAAGGAGTGTATTAAAAATAAAGAATACACACCCATTCCAGAGATTTTTAATACAAAAAAATATAATCAGTTACAAATCTTTAATAATGAAACAGAATATTTGGATATGTTCACATCAAAAACGGAATGGTATAAAAATAATAACCAAGCTATATCTTATACAAATTCTCAAGTGGATGAACAAAATAGATTATTAAGGTATAGGTATTGGAAAGATCAAGGTATAGAATCAACAGATGCTATAATAAAAGATGAAAAACTTGTATTTAATTATGCATATAAAAACAAGTTTCAAAACTCTGAAATTGTTACAATAGATAAAGCAACAAAAGAATTTGATAAATACAAAAAAATATTTTATTGGCAATGTATAGATAGCCTTGGAAGAGGTTTTAAGGTTGTTGATCCAAATGACAATAAAAAATACAATGATTATCTTATAAAAGTACGTAATGAAGCTAGAGGTATAAGTTTCAAAGAAGATACTTTAAGAAGAAAAAAATGGAGACACTACTTTGCATCAAAGGATGAGTACGCTGATGTAAAGTATATTTTTGCCAGTACTATTCATAAATCACAAGGAAGTACCTATGAAAATGCTTATATAAGTGCTTCTTCAATAATATCCCTAATAAATAGGGGTGACTCAGATATGGCTTATCGCCTTTTATACGTTGCTGTAACTAGAGCATCTAAAGATATAAAAATATTATTGTAAAGAGGTGTCATATTGAAAAGTGAAGACTTAGTCTTAGGATATTTTACGCAAATACTATGGACAGATATAGATGCTATATTAACACTCTTATCTACAATATCTTTAATAGGTATTTTGATTACAGTTATACCTTTTCTATCAAAACAGGCTAAGTATTTTTATAAAAAAATTATTATATTAAAAAGTAAATATATTTTGGTTTGTGGTCTTGATGAAAATAATAGTGTATATATAGATAGTGAAATAAAAGACGGAAATAATAAAATAGTTATTATAGTGAAAGATAAAGATAATCCAAGTATTGAAAAATATAAAAATAAAGGATTAATGGTTAAAATTGGCGATGCAACAGACCTCGAGTTACTAGCTTCTATAAAAATAGAGAAAGCCAAACATATATTGGTATCAACAGGACAAGATTTAATAAATCTAGAAATAGTAACACAAGTTTTAAAACTTGATTGTAATGCGAGTTTATATGTTAATATAGAGGATAGACATTTAAGACACTTCCACAAAGAACAAGGTATATTTGAAAGTTCATCTATTAAAATATATTCATATTATGAGGAAGCTTCAAGAGACTTATTTAATAAATTTAATATTGATGGAAACGACAATACAATCATAAACTCCAATAAAAGCTTTTCAATTGCAATTATAGGTAATTCACACCTATCTCATGAAGTTATTTCACAAGCGTGTATTGTAGGTCAACTACCTAATGAAAATATTCTTAAAGTATATTGTATAGATAAAGATATAAAAGAATTTAAGCAAAGTGTTGAATTAAACTATACCCAAATTGATAAGATACAAACAGTATCTCTGGAATATCATTCTCTAGATATAAATTCAAAAAGTTTTTATCAAAGTAGTATTTGGCATGATAATATGACTAATGTTATTATTTGTTTGGAAGATGAACAAAAAAACTTAGATATTGCATCAAACTTAGCGAACATTACATATATCGATAAGATTGCAGAAAAAACATTAAATACTAATATTATATTTGCCATGTTTAATGATTATAATTTAACTAAAAATATTAAATTAAATAATAAGGTGTTTAATAATTTCTATACATTTGGTTGTATTAATGAAATTAGTCAAAAAGATATTATTATTAATGAGGAGAGAGATATTCAATCAAAATGTGTTAATTATGTTTACAATAATGTTGTTCCCCAAATATTAGACTACCAATCTTATTTATTTGAGTATACAAAAATTGATACAAAAAAGCCTATTGATATTGATATCGAATGGAAAAAACTTGGATATTTTAAACAAGAGTCAAACAGAGCCGTAGCGGATCATTTTAAAACAAAATTAAAATATTTAGGTTTAAAATATAAAAAATCAAATAAAGATTTTCAAATAATATTTACTATGAACCAAAGTGTTTATGAAAGTATTATGAATGATACATTAAGACTTAAGCTTGCAAAAAACGAACATCAAAGATGGAATACATTTCATTTTCTAAATGGATTCAAGAAAATGAAGATTATTAGTAAAGAAGAAAATAAAAAGCTAAAAAGTTTTTTTGAACTTAAAAAAGAACATATGTGTTTAATACCATTTGATGAATTTAAAAATAAGAGTGACGAACTAGCTACAAAAGGTTATGAGTTAGGAGTACTTGAAGGTTATGATTTTATGATTAATGAATATATCCCTTTTATTATGGCAAAGAGTGGCTATGAAATTTTATTAATTGAGAATAAGGAAATAATATGAAAAATGTTTTTATAGCTTCAAGATTTAAAGAATTTGAAGAATTGAAAAAAAATTTGACTAAAGAATTTAAAGAATTTAAATTGATTACTATGGATTTAGATGATAATAAAGCTGTTTCTCAAACTGCATTAAATCGTTCTTTGGACTCTATATCAAAAGCTGATATAATTATTTTTTTGTTAGGCGATACTTATGGTGAAAAACTTAAAGAATATAATAAATCAATAACTCATTTAGAATATGAGGAGGCTTTGCATCTAAATAAAACTATTTTTATTTTTGGTATAGGTGATTTATATTCTAATAATGAAATTAAATTTTCTGAAGACAGTGTTTACAAAGCGTGGCAAATTCAACTTTTGGACGGTCCAATATTTAGTAAATTCTCTAAGAATGAAAAACATAAGAATACTGTAAGTGAAATTGTTTTTAATATTTATAGTGAAATTGATAAAGTATGGTATGACATAGATACAGGATTGACATGGCAAAAAGTTGTAGAACACGATAATGAAAATGGAGGTAGATACAACTGGTTTGATTCTTTTTATTTTTGTGATTCAAAAAATAGAGAAAAATATGGAGATTTTAATGATTGGAGAATTCCGACTTTCGACGAATTAAAAACGTTGTTAGTAGATGAAAAATCAAAAAACCCATATAGTTATGACGAAACTACGTATATTAAAAAACCACTTTTATATTCAATGAAAATGAAACATAGCAGATTCTGGAGTTCTACTTCTAATCCTAGGAATAAGGATAATGCATATGGTATCCATTTTGGAAGAAGGAGATCAGATAGTGAAGGCGAAAATATTGGCAAAAATAAAAGAGATAAAACCCGTTATATTAGGTGTGTCAGAGGTACAAATCATGAAAAAGATTGGGAAAAGATTAAGGAATCTATAGACATAGAAGATTATAAAAAGTTTTTAAAAAAACAGCGAAATGATGACTATAAAAATAAAGCATTAGATAAAATAAAAGTCTTTGAGCTAGAATATATTAACAATACTACATATGAAATAAAAAAATTAGAGTTTAAAAAAATGAATAGTTCTTATAGCAATGGAGTATTTTTAAAAGCTATTAAGGATGGTTTTTTTAATGAGTGTACTTTTGAAGCGTTAGATGAACTAAAAAGAAATATGCAATTATCAAAGGACTGGAAAGAAATATCTACAGCCAAAAACCCTGACAAAGATAAAAAGTATAAAAGAACACATGAAGTCCTTAATTTATTGAACAGTAATAGAGATAAGTAAAATGAATAATAAAAATATTTTTACTATTGAACAAATTATTAATGAAATTAATTTAAACTTAGAAGATATTGCTAAATCTATTGTTGCTAAAGAAATATTCATAGAAAAGAATAATCTTATTAAGCTTTATAAACAGCAGTTTTTCTTTGAAATAGATTGTAATAGACAACATAAGTATAACTGGCATCAATGGGGGATTGTAACTCATTCTAGAGCTTGTATGAGTTTGTACGACAATGAGGTGAAAAACTATTTAAAAGAGTGGGACAAACTAGAAGTAATTGAAAAACATCTAAATGAAAAAATTGATGGTATTACAAAATCTAAACTTATTTATATTGGAATTTTACTTCATGATCTAGGTAAATTTAAAAAACATTACACAATTGAACCAAATCATAAAGTTAAGTGCTCTTTCAGTCAACATGAAGTTTATTCTCAAAAGATTATATTAGAAGATATATATCCTTTATTGCATGAGTATTATAAACTATCTAGAAATCAAATTAAGTATATTGCAACTTGTGCTGAAAATCATGGACTTGTTCGTCAAATAATTAAAAAAGCAGGCATTAACTATAGCAGTGAATTTATTCACTCAGATAAATTTAAAAATATATTACTAAATGAACTATCTGAACTAAAGAAATATAAGATAGAGATAGGATTACTTTTTTTTGCAGACTCGTGTGCGAAGACTAATATTGCTTTCCAAGATAGAACAGATATAGATATTCTAGAAGATTTAAGAAAACAAAATTTAAATCAAAAACTAATTAAAGCAGTGAAACAAAAAGAACAAAGTATTAAAGTTGCTCAACACTATTTTGAAATAATTTTATAAAAGGAAAGCATTGAATAATAAAAAGATAAGTGAACTAAATGAAAAAATTTTAGTTAAAGAAATAACCGAAATGTTAGAAGTAGATGAAATGCTACTTGATGGATTTGGTCATGATTCAGCTTTTATAAATACTACGATAGCAGAAGATGAAATACTTCTTATGAATACTGATAGATCAGGGAAAAACTCTGCATATGGATTAGGTTTAGCAAATGGTGAATGTGTTGGTGATTTTGGAGTATCTCATGCAATAAGCGACATTATTGCATCTGGAGGCCAGCCTATTGCAATTACGATTGCATTGTTGTTGCCAGAGGATCTTACCTTAGGTTTTGTAAAAGAGGTTATGACAGGAGCACAAAAAGCAGCTAAAAAGTATGGTGCATTTTTAGCAGCAGGCGATACTAAAAAAAACCCTAAATTTGCAATGGTTGTCACTGCAACAGGAAAATCCCATAAATCAGAAAGGCTTACAAGATCAAATGCACAAATCGATGACTTACTAGTGGTCACTGGAAATTTGGGTACTATGTTATCTGGTAAAATTGCTTTTAAACATAAAATAAATCTTTCGGATAATGCAAAAGAACTATTCAAAAATGCGCTAATATTTCAAAACCCTCCTTATGAATTAGGTACAAAGTTATCAAAATCGAAACTTGCAAATGCTTGTACAGATATTAGTGATGGTTTACCAAGTAGCATATATAGTTTATGTAATGCAAGTGGAGTTGGTGCAATCATTGATGAATCTAAAATACCAATTCATGAAGAATCTATTAAAATTGCAAATAATTTAAATATAAGACCTATGCAATTAACACTAACTGGTGGAGATTGGCAATACTTATATTCTATCCCTAAAAAATATATTAATGAAGTTCAAGAAATTGCAAAAAATATTGATTTCCCAATTTCAATTATTGGTAAAGTAATCGAAGAAAATGAAGTGGTAATAAAAACTTTGGAAAATGAATATAAAACATTACTTAGAGTGGAAAATGATCGATTTAGTAAACATTCTGGAGAAAGTTTCTTCACAATACTAGAAAATCAAATTACAATTTTTGATGATAGTATAAGTATCAACTTAAAAAATAGACTAAGACGGATATAGGATGAACAGTATAAGTGTGGATACAATTGGTGAAGGTTGGATAAATTCAATTAAAACAGTAATCCAAAATGGTAAGGAACATTTTGATGAAGACATTAAAATTAAAGAAATATTGGGACTTAATATAGAAATTAAAAATCCAGATATAGAAGATGAAATCATCACTAAATATGGGGATGAGAATGTGATAAGTAAAATGCTGAAAAAGTTTTCCAAAGGGATCGTAATGGATGATCGACCCTTTACTTATGGGGAATGTATTTATAATAAAAATGGAGTTGATCAATTTGAATGGTTAGTAAATCGTTTAATTTCGAAAAAAGAAACAAAGTCTGCTTCTATAGGTTTATTAACTGAAGGTAAAAATGGAGCTAATTTACCTTGCTTGACTACTATTGATTTCAAGATAAGAGATAATAAACTAATTCTACAATTTTTCTTTAGAAGTCAGAATATTTTTGGAAGACAATATGCAAATTTATTGGCATTAGTAAAATTACAAAATGACATTGCAAAAAGGTGTGCAGTTGAAGTTGGAAGCTTTAAAGGGTATATAGCTTCTGCGCATGTATATGAATATGATTTCGAACAAGCGAATCTAATATGTTTAGATGAAAACATTAAGATTGAAGATAAATATTATATAAATGGGCCTAAATCAATAAGGAAATAATACTATCTATCAATAGACAATATATGAGCATGTTACTGTATATAATTCTTTATATTTCATAATATATTGATATATCAAATATAGTGAAATTTTTTTATTGAAGAAAGTGTTATTGTATTTTATACTTATTGAGATATAATAACATGTAATTATCACTACTTTAAATTATTTTAATTAGTGATCTTAATCTAATAATATTTTAGATTAACCTGGCTGGCCCCGAGCTTATCGGGGTACCTCATGTATCATCTTTATTATAAAATGAATAAACTGCTTTTTTTAAATCAAACATTAAATTAATACGATAATATCTTTTTTTAGAAATAGCAAACTGAGATATAAATGCAAAATTATTGGTATTTTCATGTTTAAGACCTATTACATGAAAAGCATATTTATCTGAATGCATAACTTTTCTTATAAAAATAAAATCAGCACTTAATTTTGTATTTTTTGTATTAATAGCATCTTTTGTTAAAATATAGGTGGGATTTGATAATGTTTGTGTGATCCATGAAAATACTTCAAGTTTTTCAAAATCTATTTTATAATTATCATGAGACTCCATAAGTATATATTGATATATTACACCATCAATAAATTTTTTTGGTTTTTCTTTAGAAGTAATTATACCTAACTCATTCCGAACTCCACTTATACCTATAAGGTGAGGAAAATTATTTATCTTTGAGCGTATATTAATTTTTTCAAAATTTATATACTTAATATTGAAGTTATTAATATTTATATAAAATGGTTTAGTGGTAAATATTTTTTGAAAATATAGTAATAGAGATAGCAATGTTATATTATATCTGTTTATAAGAAGCGGTATTTTAATAGACTTAATGTATTTAATAATCTCTACAGAATTTCTGTACTTTTGCTGATTTACTTCTATAAGTATCTTATCAACTTGCTCAAATATTAAAACTTGTTGTTCATAAGATCGTTTTTCTATAATATCAAGGTTTATTATTTCTTGTTTATTATCTGTGTTTATTGTAATTATTGACATATCCCAAATTCTAATTGTTTTTAATCTATTGTACTAACTTTATTTTAAATAAGTACTAAAATGATTTGAGCATAACTTTAAATGTATTATTATAATTAGACATAATATGCCTATTCTATATATTATAATTCTTCAAAATAGATGGAGATATTATGAAAAATAAAACTGCAACAAACTACTCATCAGATATTAAATTTACAAACGATCAACAAGATGTTTTTGAAAAAATCATTAATCAATTAGAAGACATTCTAGCCATTGATATGGCCTGGGATAATATACTCGCATTAAGTGGTGCTGCAGGTACTGGAAAAACTTTTTTAATTACACAGCTAATAAAATATTTAAATGATAAATATAATATTACAGTAACGGCACCTACACATAAAGCATTAAAAGTTATACGAGATAACTTTAAAGAAAATGATATCGATGATATTGAGTTAAAAACAATTCATTCATTTTTGAATATTAAACTCTTTACTGATTATACAAAAGGTGTACAGTCTTTTAGACCAGATAAAACAAAAATTGATAAATCTAAAACGGATATATTAATTATTGATGAAAGTTCCATGGTAAGTAACGAACTGTATGAGTATATAGAAGATACTATTATCCAAGAAAGAGTAAAAGCTATTTTATTTGTGGGCGATTATTATCAATTATTACCAGTAGATAATAGTGAAAATAAAATATTTAATATTCGACACCAGTATAAATTGTCAAAAATAGTCAGACAAGCGCAAGACAGTTATATTATAAATGTAGCATCAAAAGCTAGAAATATGATTAAAAGTCAAAAGTATACTGAACTTTACTCTTTCTTTTCACAAAACAGTGATTTGGAAATAGAGTTTTTTAATAATGAAGAGGATTTTTATAGTGATTTTTACAAAAATAAATATTGGGAAAATGAAGATAAAATTATTACCAGTTTTACAAACAATAATGTTGATAAACATAATGCCATTATAAGAGATAAGTATTGGAGCGAAAAAGGTCAAAATAATATAAAACCGTTTATGGTTGGAGATAAGCTAATATTACAGAGTACTTTGACCATAAAAAATATACCCGTTTACTACAATGGAGATGAAGTTATAATTGCACATGTGCAAAAAGAGTATTTTAAACCACTTAATATTTGGTACTGGAAATGTAAGGATAGATCTCAAGTCGAATTTCAAGTAATTGATCCTAGTAGCTACACAAAATATAATGAAGAATTAAATAGGATTGCAAAAGCAGCTAAAGCTGCAAAATATCCCGCACGGCAAGAGCTTTGGAAAATATTTTTTGATATCAAAGACCTGTTTATAGAGGTAAAATATCCTTATGCTTCAACTATTCATAAACTACAAGGAAGTACTTATAAAACAGTCTATATAGATTTACTCTATATGTTTACAAATACTACACTGAGTTTTAATGAAATTTATCGATTAATATATGTAGCAATTACCAGAGCATCAGATGATATTAAAATTTTAATGCCTGCAATCAATCAAGACAAAATTAAAATCATAGAAGATAATTTTAATTCAATGATTGAATTAGGTTTAATGGAAAGTTTAGTAAAATGATACGGAGTAGACATAATATGTCCATATTGGTTTGTACAATTATATTATAAATAATAAGGAGAGACCAAATGTACAATAAAATCATAATGCTAGGTAATCTTACAAGAGATATAGATTTTAAGATTTTAAAAAATGATAAAGCTCTTGCCAAATCTGCAATTGCAACAGGTTATAAATATAAATCTTCAACGGGTGAACAAAAAGAAGAGACTTGTTTTTTAGATTTTACAATATTTGGAAGAGTTGCTGAAGTTGCAAATCAGTATTTAAGAAAGGGTTCTAAGGTTATGCTGGAAGGTCGACTTGTATTAGAACAATGGAAAGCTCAAGATGGAACAAATAGAAGTAAACATACATTACATGTGAGTGAAATGAAAATGTTGGGAAGTAGAAATGAGACATCTGTTGACTCAACTTTTAATAGTCAGCCAGTTGAGCAAAATAAACAAACAAGTAATAATTCATCAAATAATATCTCTAATATAGATATTAAAGATGAAGATATACCATTTTAAGGATAACTATGACAAATCAAACAACAAGAGTATTAGAACTTTTAAAACGATTTAATGGAGAAAAAACAGTATCAATTGATAAACTTGTTGAAGCTGCAATAAATGACTCGAAAGATAATGTTCCAAATCTATGGATTAATAAGAATTATAAAGATACTGAAAAAGACAGAAAAAGAGCAGTTTCAGAAAAAACCATTAGAAGAGATTTAGATGTAATCAAAGAGTATTTCCCTGACTCATTCGAATTAATTAGAGGTGGAAAAGGTGAAAAAGGTCAATATAAAGCAATAACAAAAAAAGCCTTTGAAAACTTTATTACTCCTGATGTTTTATCATTGATGGTGCATACATTTAATTTGGCAAACAGAAGTGACCTCTTTGATAACTTTAATTTAGATGACAGTGATAAACGAATACTTGAATCAAAAATAAAAGAAAAAAACAAACTATATGAATTTAAAAACAAACCTTTTGAAACTAAAAAAGATGATTTGGTAATTCTTAAAAAATTGGAACATGCTATTCAAGATCAATCATATATTACTATAGAATATGAAACACATAAAGTACAAAAGTTTGAAATACAACCATATAAAATAGTTTTTATTCATGAGAATTTTTATGTTGCTTGTGAAATTGAAACAGATACTTTAGAGTTTGCTATGTATAGAATATCAAAAATAAAAAGTATTGAAGATACTTCAAAAACATTTCATAAAAATATTGAGATTGATGATTTTATAAAAGATATGCAAACACCATTTTCTATTTATAGAAGAGATTATAAAAAACACTTAATCGAGGTTGTTCTTGAAGTGGATAAATCAAAGACTTTTTTCTTTAGGTCAAAAAAATATTTAAAATCTCAAGATATCATTGAAGAAAAAGAGAATGGAAATTTAGTTATAAAGTATAAAGTCACACAAGAGCGTGAAATAGAAGAGTTAATAAAGCGATGGATTCCTCATGTTAAGGTTATAAGTCCACTTTCATTAAAAAAAAGAGTATTGGGAGAATTAAGAAAATATTTGGAGAAGTAAGTTTGCTTTCATATCAAAAAGAGTAATGCCTCTTTCAATAACTTTACTTTAGTCATTGAGGCATTCGAATATTTTATTCTTACAAGAGATATTTTCAGGAGTAAATTTTTTAAATATTTTCTGAAACGACTAATTTTAGGAGCCTCCTTCCCCACCTAGTTAAATAGTATAGAATGACATCTCTTTCTTTCTTTATTTATATTCTGATGATATGATGATTTGGAACTTTACTCTCTTTTGTAGCCCCAGGGTTATAAATTTTTGTATTGTTTATTTTTTCAATAGTATTGATTGGATGATGATTATGACCACATAGTACAATCTTTGCATTAATTAGATTATTCTTAATGGCACGGGACAACTCTTTATCTCCCCATTCTTTTCCATTTAAATCAGTAGATGCTTTTGAATTAGCAGGAGGAACATGAGTAATTAAAACATCACAGTCATCAACTTCATGAAAACCTTCTGCGCCAATATAAGGATAAGAGGAGAGTTTTATACCATTTATTGTTTTACTACAGTTATCTGAATATACATTTTTAATCGATAGCGTTTGCAACCAATCTTCATTATCGTAATCTTCAATATCATGGTTTCCGCTACAAACAAATAGCGGTTTATCAAACTTTTTCATCCAATTTATAATCCAGGAAATTTGTTCGGTTAAAGTCTCTTTTTTAGAGTCTTCCAAAAAATCTCCACTAATACAAAATACATCATATTTGTCTTGCTGGTTTTCTAGCCATTTAAACCAGTGAGTATTAAAATGTAAATCTGTTGTATGTAAGATAATCACTATTTCTTTCCCTTGAAAGACAATTCTAGATAGATATCGAAGCTATAACTTTCAATATAACTGCAATCATTTTTTGATGCTAAACAGCTACTGACTTTTTCATATTCAGATATGCTTTTCACTGTATCTGCATCTAAGTTATAATCTGTAAATACTCCGTATTCAAAGTCTTCATAGTACTTCACGGCTATATTTGAAAGAGTTTGACTTTTTTTATATTTTTCTTCAATGTTTATACTTAAAAAATCTTCTTTTTTTTCTAAATTATCTTTTAAAATACTTGGAGCTGTATTTATTGGAAGGAGCAAACATTTATCTTTTAGTTGTATTCCTTCTATAACTTCATTAATGTAGTTTTGTAACTGGATGATTGTCGGTTGTACCTTACTCGCTTTAAACTCAACTAAATCAAGAATTTTTAAGTTATTAAATGTTTCAGAAACAATTCCATTAGTTTGGATTTTATTAAATGTAAATTTCGCATCTAGTTGATGCAAGTAATTGACAAGTATACTCCATTCATATTTGAAGTGATGATCCATATCTTCTCTTAAATCTTCAAAATATAATATATTATCTTTTGGAATCCCTATCACCTTCTCCGGATCTTTTAATTCAGTGGCTTTTGGAACTAAGTATATTATTTCCATTTTAGTAACATTATCATATCGGGGTTCCCACATACTCAAGAGATAGTTGTATTTATGTTTATGCGAGGTTGCTTCTTGAATCTTTTCTAAATCATTTTTGAGTAGTTCCCCAAAACTAGGTATTTCCCCTTCATTCTCTTTACATAGAGTCTCCAATTTTTGATATATTTCAAGTTGAGAAGGTTTAAAGGAAGATGACTCAGTTTTTAATTCCACAAAGGTAAAAATTTTATCGTGAGTATTATATAAAAGGTAGTCTATATTGGTTGATTGATTAGAACCCTTTTCTTTACTATTACTTATAGTTCCTTTTCTAATAGGAAACTCAGGCATAATAAGTTTATATTTTTTATTATATTTTTCAAATAGAATCTCTTCTATAAACATCGAAAGGATAGGGGATATATAACGTTCTACTTGTACTTTAGGTGTGGCTCTACCTTTTGTTATAATTTCTTCCATTAAACTTGTTAAAAAATCAATTGACATATTATATTCCTAAATTATTATTTATTTTATAACTCTCATTGTCGGACATTATACAAACATTATCAAAATGTTCACTAAACTTCTCTTTGTATTCAGTATGAATAGGTATTAGTTTTTTAGGACTTATCGAACTAGAAAACTTTTTTAGGGTATCTAAATCTGCATGTCCACTTGTATGTGCATAGGTCCAATGATAGTTTTCTTTTAAATGATTCATCATGGAAACAGTTTTAGAGTCACTATACTCTTCCTCTAGATATCCAAGCCACTGAGAGTAAATTATGTTGGCGTTATCTATATTAAGTTTTTGAATAAAAGTTTTAATATGCCAAGCAGATACTTTTAGAAAATAATTACTAGGATTTTCTTCTATTATTTTTAAATCAATAACATTCTCTTTTTTAAATAATGTATATTTAAATTCATCGAAATAGTTTTCATTCTCCTTGATCTTTTGATAATACCTACCGCCAGCATTTCTTATAACCCTAACATCGTCCCAAGAAATATTAGGAACATTATTTGATACAAGTTTGATTTTTTCTAATACCCATGCTGTATATATATCTACAACAAATATTCTCCCTGCTTTTTTACTTGCTCTATATGCGGATACCAATGAATCAATATTTTGAGAAGAACCTATCATAAAAGACAACAGATTATTTTGCTTAATAGTTTCATATATTTTATCTTCAACACTTTGCTCTGTAGGAAACTCTTCGTTGTTTCTTTGCAGCATAGTTCCTTCCATTAATAACACATCTACATTTTTAAGATTATTATCCTTAATCATTTTGTCAAAGAGTTTAGCTTTTCTTCCATTAGCTCTAAAATCACCACTATACAGTACTCTTTTACCATTGGCTTCAATTAAAAAAGCATATGCATCTATAGCACTGTGATCAACCAGATATGGGGTGATTTTAAAATCGCCAATTTCAAAGGATTTCCATGATTCATATATTTGAAAGTTATTCTCTAAAAGTTTACCACCAGTAAATAGTTTAGTGGCATTCATGAGTTCAAGAGAGAGTTTTCCACAATAAACGGGAATATTTTTATCAATGGTGACTATTTCACCAAAATGGTCTTGATGGGGATGGGAGATTAAAATAGCATCGATTGGTTTTTTAATGCTTACTTGTTTACTACCTTCTTGTAAAGGTGTACCATAATCAAGGAATATGGTTGTATTAGTTGTTGAGAGTTCAATACAACTTCCTCCTATCTCTTCTGTGCCTTTGTGGATTGTAACTATCATAGCCTCTCCTAGTATAAATTTAATTTAGATGACTATTATTACATATAAAGTAGACACCTTTATGTCTGATTAGAATAAAATTCAATTCTCCTGTTGTGAAGTTAAGAATCACAAAGAAGGGGAATTAAATTTGTCTAATCTTTTATCTCTACTCATTGATTAAATGCATTGACAAATTGTTGTTGAATTTGAAAAAAAACACCATTTTCTTTGAAAAAGTTGGTAAGAAAATTATTTAGTTCTTCTTTAATTTCATTTTCATCTATTTTTTTTATTTCAATTGGAATCTTTAACATTCTAGGCCAGCTATTTTTGTATTTATCAAATTTTGTTGATTTTTTTCTAATTACTTACTTATTGTTGATTGAATATCTGGTTTGTATTGAAATAAAACTTCTAATGCATCTTGATATTTGGGATCACTCCAAATATCATTTGTCAATTGTTCGAGTTCGTTTGATACCACTATACCTTTCCTTTTTAATAAATCTATTATTTTATGCTGACACAGCTAGAATACTTTTTTAAACACCAATTGTTACGATAATGTGTTAAAGCCCGGATATATCTTAATATCACCCTTAAAGAAACTTAGATAAAATAAAAATTAAAATATAAAATTAGTATAGGTAAAGAATGAAATATACACCAGGTCAAAGAGATGTAGCCCTAAGAACAGATTATGAAGTTGCATGGGCTGAGTTTGAGAGAAGAGGAACTAAATGAGTCAATTGGGCTGGGTTGATTTTTCATCAGAAGATAGAGAGCAAGTATCCAAAATACTTGCTATGCTTAAAGAACCAGGTACTCTAGATGAACTAGGTGTCGGACAAATTAGAGATGCTTTCGCTGACCTTTTATTTCCTGGGTTTTCAACCATCCAAACCCGCGCAAAATATCTTATTGTAGTTCCAATCATCCTAAAAGAGTACCACCACTTAAATATTAAACAACCTATTTTAGAGTATTTAAAAGAGCGTGAAGATGAAGTTGCTAAGTTCTTGGATAAACATCATTCCAGTAGTACAGAGGGAATCATTGGTAGAACAATGGTCAATAAAGACGGCGTTGCTAGACGACCATCTAGTGTTTACTGGAACGCCTTCCGACAGTTCGAAATCATACATACATTTATGTCATTAAATGAATTTTCTCAAAAATATTCTAAAATAACTTTTCAGGTGAATAGTGCACAAGAACATGATGAGGGTATTGATGAAAGCAGTGAGTTGAGAGAGGCTATTTTAACTCCAAATGGGTACGAGAGTAAGTGGTTAGAGAACGTCACCTTAGACTTGAAGTATGATGAAGCTGATTTTTTATATCGTAAGATGACAACTTCTCCATATGTAAAAGATAGTGTTTCTACTCAACTATTTCTAAGTGGTTTAATGAAAGAAGCACTTGAACAATATACAGACTTACAAAAGAATAAAGAGCACTTAGACTTTGATAACTCTCTCGATCTTCTTGAAGACTTAGTGCTGAGATCCAATGATATTTCTAAAGAGTGTAAAGAAACATTAGCATTGGCAAATGAGTTTAGTCTAGCCATGGAAGGTCCACACATTAGATATAACATAGTGCTAGCAACTAAAGAAAATTATGAAAATGAAGAGTTAGCTGAATATTATAAAACACTTTATGTAACCTGGAAAGAAACAGTAAAAAAGCGAGATATTTTTTCTTCTGGGTGCTCTACGAGATGGCTACAAGCAGCGAAACGAAACCATTATCATGCTTTTAATGAAAACACAGTTGACTTTATTGAAAATTGGAGTGAATTAATGCTAAATGATACTAATGATGATGTATTAGATGACTTAGTAAAAGAACAAGCATTCAGAAATAAGAAAAATCGTTCTATTTTACATAAGAACAATCGCTATGAAAACTGGGTTGGAATTAGGCGTTTGGATTATCGCTGGTCATCAGCAGTTAAGATTTTACAAGATATTGTGGATGGACTTGATAATGATAACACCTAATAAAGATCGTTTTGATTATGGAAAGCAATTAAATGCTCCTGCAGGATACGAACTTGATAGTGCAGTTGCAACTACTTATACCCTTGACTTACAAGCACTTCTTGCCGTTAGTGTGGCACTCGGATTTCAAGATACTCTAGAAGGTGATTTAAGTGGTGAAAAGTTACTTTTATTAGAATCTATAATGCATATGAAAGATAAGCTGAGAGTTTTTTATCAGCAAGGTAAAATAACATTACCAAAAGAGTACAACTATCTTTTTACTCTTTTAGAACCTTGTTTACAACCAGTAGTTCCTGACCAAGCTTATGCTTCTTTCCATCCAAAAGTATGGTTGTTAAGATACACCGCAATTAATTATGAGAAGCCTAAAGTATGTTATAGATTAATTGTACTAACGAGAAATCTAACCTTTGATAAAAGCTGGGATATTGCTGCTTCAATTGAAGGGGAGTTAACAAGTATAACCCAAAGTAAAGGAGCTCAGTCTGAGTGGATAGACTTCTTTCTCTCTTTGATAGAAGATGACGACTTTGAAGTAGGTGAAATATATCAAAACGAGCTCCCTTTAATTAAATGGAAAATAAACTTCGGAAAAAATATAAAGCTACTTCCAGGCAGTGAAAAATACAAAAAACCTCTTAATTTACGTGCGGCTGATAAGCTAATGGTCGTTTCCCCTTTCCTTAAAGATGCGGGAGGTTATGTAAAGGCTTTAGATTGGTTAAATGACACCCTAGATGAACCAAGAGAAAGATTTCTTTTTAGTCGAGCAGAAGAGCTGAATGAAATAGGTGAAACACAATTAGAAGATTGGCAATGTTTTTCTATAAATCCAGAAGTCGTAGATGGGCTAGACAAGATTAACGAAGGAACTCAATCATATAACTTGCATGCAAAGCTTATAGTTACTGAAAATGGAACGAATACAGATTGGCATCTTGGTTCTGCTAATGTTACAAGTGCTGCCTTGGGTTCAGCTGACAAAGCACCTAGAAATATTGAATTCATGATACGATTCACTGGAAAAACAGAGACTATAGGAATAGATGTGTTACTCAATGAACTTCTTGATGAAGAGAACGAAGGTTTATTTATAGAACACAAATTTGAAAATGTAGATATAAAAGAGTCTAGTACTCATGACGACATTAGAAATAAGGTTTTTAAATTATTTGCCGCTAAATGGTTATTATCGGCTTATAAAATTGAAGGTTCAGACTTGTTTGACGTTGAGCTTAAAGTAATATCTGAAGAAGTAGAAGAGATGATCTTAGATGAAGATGTTCATGTAAAAATTAGTTTAATATCTAATATAGGCAAGTGTAAAACACTAAATTCAATGATGAAATGGCAGGATGTTAAGTTGATTGATATAAGTGCATTTTTCTCGTTAAAAATATATATAGATGATATGTTAGAAAGTGATGCTGAAACATATATTATGCAAGTAGAAATAGAACACATTGAGGATGGTGATACTAGGCAAGAAAATATTTTAAAGGAAATGTTAAATAGTGACGATAAAATATTAAACTACATTACTATGTTATTAAATCCAGATGCTACAAAAAATGATTGGTTATCACAAGATATTAGAATAACACACAACTCTTCAGAAATAGACCCACTGTCAAGTCATAATCCAATGTTTGAACAATTAATGTTAACGGCATCAAGACATAAAGAGGCTTTGTATAGAATAGAAAGATTAGTAAGTTCTTTAGAAGAAAATAATATTGTAATACCTAAAACATTTAGAAATTTATGGTCAGTGTTTAGAAAAGAGATAGTAAAATAATGAATAAAGTACTTACACAGTTAGATGAAACCTTAGCCGAGTTAAAAGATTTTCAAAAAGCTACAGTACAAGCAACTTTAAAAAAGTATGCTGATCCAAACCATTCAAGTAGGGTTTTAGTGGCTGATGAAGTTGGACTAGGTAAGACAATAGTAGCAAAAGGCATTATAGCCGAGCTATTAAAAGCACAAATAAAGAATGACAAAAATAGACCTTTAGTTGTGACATATATCTGTTCTAATTTAACCTTAGCCAATGAGAATCAAAAAAAGCTTGCAGTTTTAAAAGATGAACTAGCTCTAAAGCATGTTGCCCAACCTTCCTTTGGACGTCTTGTTGAGCTAGCTGTAAATTTAAAAGAGATTGAATATAATCCAAATATTTTACTTGAGGTTAACTCTTTAACCCCCTCAACATCCTTTAAATTGACCTCTGGAAACGGAAACATGTGGGAACGTTACATTATTCTTCAATGCCTTTTAAAAAGTCATGATTTTACTAATGAGTATAACACCTTAAGTAAATTATTCCAGACAGAATATGTAAGTAATAATAGTTGGAACGACCAAAAAGAGAGAATAAAATATTTTAGCATTAACTCTGAAATTAATAATGATTTTTTAAGTAGACTTGATGAACCCTTAGATGAAAATTATCAAAATGATTTGAGATGTGAGAGCTTAAAAAGTGCCTTGCAAAGCTACTGTAAAGACCCTTTGTCTATGGATAATACGTACTTATTACGTACTTTAGTTCGTGTTAAACTTGCTAAATGTTGTGCTAAAAATTTAAGAGCAGATTTATTTATTTTAGATGAATTTCAGAGGTTTCAATCATTACTAGATACAGATCATGAAAATGAAGAAGCACTTATTGCACAAGAAATTTTTTCAAAAAAAGAAAATACGAAAATATTACTTCTTTCAGCTACACCATTTAAAGCTTTATCACGATTAAGTGAAGATCAAGAAGAATCTTCTCATCATAAAGAGCTAAGAAGACTCCTTGAATTTTTAAGTAATAATGATGAAGAATTTATAATAAAATATGAAAATGAACGAGAAAAATTATTATCACAGATACTTAACCTCAAGCACATAGAAGTTGGAGAAAATACATTTAAATATGAGCATAAAACTATTGTAGAAGGCTATTTAAGTAATTTAATTTGCAGAACAGAACGAAGTCAGATTAGCGATGGCTTTGATAAAACATTTGATGCTAAAGAACTTATATGTGGTGATACATTTGCATTTGATGAGATTACATCCTTTAAAGCAATTGACCAACTAGGACAAGCAATAAAAAAAGTTTCAACTTCAAGATCTGTTAACCAATTGCTAGAATTTTATAAAGCTGCTCCCTGGGCGCTCTCTTTTTTAAGTGGTTATCAGTTTAAGAAAAGTCTTGATAAATATAAAGACCATGATGAAGTACGCAAGGCATTAACCATGTCTTCTGCAGGTTGGATTTCAAGAAAGCAGTTAAATGCTTATAAAATTGATATAAAAAAAGATGCTCCTAATGCGAAATTAAAAGCACTTATTGATGTTTTTTTTGACAACGGAGGAGAATCTCTTTTGTGGGTTCCACCATCGATGAATAATTATAAAATTAAGGGTAAGTATGAAATAAATGAAAACTTTTCAAAAAGTTTACTATTTTCTTCTTGGGCATTAGTTCCTAGAGCTTTAAGTGGACTAATTTCCTATGAAGCAGAAAGAAGAATTTTTAAATCTCCTAAAAAGCATAAATATTTTAAAGATGGTAAGCATACACCTAAGTTATTATTTCAGGGTGATAGTAATTTAGCCAATTGGTCATTAGCATATCCCTCGAAAATTTTAAAAGAGTTTGCATTTGATAATAAAGAACTATCAATAAATGAACTTATAACAATACGCACTAATGAACTAAAATTAAAATATAGTAAGACGAATAATGATACAAATATAGATATAAGCAGAAAACTTTGGTATGCATTAGCACCCATGCTTCTTGATCTTATTTCGGAAGAAAATAAAACAGATAATTATGTATTTGAATGGCTATATGCCGAGCAAAAGAAAGCTTCAGATTTGAAGCAAACTTTGAGAGTAAAGCAATTAAATAAAATTCAATTCCATTTGGAGAAAAATCAAAATGTTACGTCGGTTCCATCATTTATATGTAGACATTTAGCGGAGCTTTCAATAGCCTCTCCTGGTGTATGCTATATTCGTATAACAGAGTTGTTTTGGCCTAAAGAAGAAAATAAATTTCTATATATTAGTGAAATGGTTTTTGGTACGATCTCTATGTTTAATAAAGCTGAATCTGAAGCTATACTACATAAAAAATATCCAAGTGAAAGTCGCCATTGGAAAAAAGTATTATCATATTGTATGTACGGAAATTTTCAAGCAATGATAGATGAGTATTCTCATTTACTTGCTACTTCTGGATTTTCCTTGCAAGAGGCTAGTCAGCGTTTTGTGGAGGTATTAGGAGTAAGCTCATCGAATATTACATGTCAATTTCAAGAATCAAATAAAGCTACAATAGATAAAGATGAACATAATAGATTACGATGTCATTATGCAGTTCCCTTAGGGACACAAAAGTTGAGTAATGAAGATGCATTAAATCGTGTAGGAAATGTTAGAGATGCTTTTAATTCTCCTTTTCGTCCTTTTGTTTTAAATTCTACTTCTATAGGTCAAGAGGGCTTGGATTTTCATTGGTATTGCAGTAGAGTCATTCATTGGAACTTGCCAAGTAATCCAATAGATATTGAACAAAGAGAAGGACGTGTGAATCGTTTTAAGTCTCTTGTAGTAAGACGTAGGGTTGTTGAAGCCTATGGTTCACAATGTGAAGGTAAGAGTTTTTGGACAGAAATTTTTTCTTTGGCTGAAGTTTACACTCAAGAAAATAGAGAAAGTGATCTTGTTCCTTTTTGGTATTTTCCAGAAGGAAAAGCTAAAATTGAAAGAATTGTACCAATGATGCCTATGAGTAGAGAAATCATTCGTTTAAAAGAGGCTTTAAAAATATTAGCACTATATAGATTAGCATTTGGACAACCACGACAAGAAGAATTATTAGCAAATTTATTAGAACGAGAAATGAACGACGAACAGGTCAAAGCAATGATGGAAGCTTTAGTAATAAACTTGGCTCCAATAATTCATCAAAAAAGAGAGATAATTAAATGATACCATCAGCCATAGCGTCACAACTCATTAAAGAATAAGAAAAGATACTTAATGAACAACTATAAAAACTATCAACAAACACACCACTTTTAATTGAATTAAATAGAGAAGATTTATGAAAGTTTAATGAAAGTATGTGGGAGAATTGAAGTTGATATTAATAGGAACATCTTATACTATATTTAGTTAACGTAACAAAAAATTCTTTACACTTATTGTCATTAATAAGGATCGATAAGATTCGGACTAAAATTTAATCGATTAATATCTATTTCCTAATATAGAAGGAAATAGAGACCATGAGTAATAATTTAGTAATCAGAAACTATGTCATAATAATACCTTTAAATAGATTTATTATTAATGCTTCCTAACCTAAATTAATAATACCTTTTGTAAAGGTACATTAGTGAGTTATTGAATTTGAAATTAGATAACTTAGAAATTCACGAATGATATTTAAAAGTGGTAAAGTGAAAATGAAGTAAAGATAGAATAATCCCTTTAAGTCACAAGCTTTTAAAAATATTGTCTAAATATCTTATTCTGAGAAATAAAGATTTTAAGATAAGTTGAAATAGCCCACTATTCCCTACTTATCTTTGAAATCATCTGCAAAAAAGAGATATGAAAAAAATGATGGATAAAATAAGAGCCAATATTAATTTTTATTTTACATGGCATCAACTAAGACATACTTTTGCAACAGAACTTGTAAGAAACAATTTTGACATATTTAATATTTCAAAAATACTAGGTCATTCAAATATTGATACCACAAAAATATATTTAAGTGTAGATACTGCAAAACTAAAAATTCAGTTAGATAATATCTCACTATTTTCTTAAGAACTCTAAAGAACTTAAGGCGGGTAGTCCCAGCAAAAAAAAGCAGAAAAAACAACTAAAAAAAATAGCGCTTTCTCTGCTTACTTATACTATAAATGGTGGACCCACCGGGCTACGATCCCGGGACCTATCGCTTAAGAGGAATACAAAATATCTTAAGAATTATAAAGAAAGAATGTCAATAGCCTTTAAAACTGTAGTTTATCCTTATTTTGTAAAAAAGAGTGTTTGTATC